>Ga0194129_10001074_pt1 | contig 47254 bp, 55 predicted proteins | sample TA2KigCa35mmetaG_FD_150862 | JGI IMG/M metagenome (GOLD analysis project Ga0194129, IMG submission 150862) | Freshwater microbial communities from Lake Tanganyika, Tanzania - TA2015038 Kigoma Deep Cast 35m | ecosystem: Environmental > Aquatic > Freshwater > Lake | place: Tanzania: Lake...
TGCGAGACACGTTCATGCAAACTACCGGTGACTGGGGTGTTTTGTCGAGCATGAACAAACGGTAAGGTTTTTGTTTTACGTAAAGCCTCAAAATACAAACGAAATACTTTGCACACAGCAGGCTGTGTGCTGATTACTACATTTTCTTCATTGGTGCTGTTTGCCGATACCGTCCAGTTGAATGATCCCGTCCATGCTATAGAATCATCAATGCAGGCAAACTTATTATGCATGATAGGGTTAAACCACGGTTTACCAGGAGGGGGTTGATATACAAATAACGATATACCATTTGCAGCAAAATAATCTGCTTTGCCGTATACTCCGGTACTGACTGGATCGATAATGAGTTGCACGAAAACTCCCCGCTCTTTTGCACGGACGAGGGCTTCAGCAATTTTTTTGTCGGTAAGCATGTATACCGCCGCATAAATTGATTTTTTGGCGTTATCCAGCAACGAAATGAGCTTTTCAGTGATTTTGTCATTCGGAGAAAAATAGACAGCCAGATTGCTTGTAGGAGCTCGGTCAATGAGCATGCTTTCAGCATGTTCAATTACTTCTATTTCTTTAGCTTGTACTATCGTGCACAGAAAACAGGCGATGAGTACTAATTGCTTTAACATATTAGGCCTTTCTGTCTTGGATTTTATACCCTTTGGCAAGTAGTTCATCACGCAGAGCATCTGCCACCGCCCAATTCTTTGCTTGGCGAGCCTGCTCACGTTGACTCAGCAAAGCGTTTATTTCTGGTGTTATTTCACACGCAGCTTCGGGAAGGGGCTGCAGTGAAAGACCAAGTACTTGCTGTAAAATATGCTTAACAGCTTGCCCAAATGCTACATCTGTTCGTGCACGCCCAATGTGTTCAAAGAGTATGCCAAAAAACTTTGGCGTGTTAAGATCATAGTGCAAAGCGTCCAGCATGCTTTGAATAATTTCATCTTGCTCCAGGGCTTGTAGCGTATGTGTTCCGCCATAGTGGGCGATAATCTTTTTATAGGCTGTTTCTGCAGCGCTTAAATCTTCAAAGCAAAAATCAATAGGATTGCGGTACTGGTGTTGCAGATAATAAAACCGTACAACCATAGGGTCAGTCTTAGCAAATAGGTCATTAAGTGAAACACTATTGCCAAGAGACTTAGACATTTTTTCTTTATTAATATTAATGAATGCATTATGCATCCAGTAACGAGCAAATGGTTGTTTATGGAGTGCTTCTGACTGGGCAATTTCGTTTTCATGGTGTGGAAAAATAAGGTCCATGCCTCCACCGTGAATATCTATCGTTTGACCAAGCTCTTGTTGCGCCATTACAGAGCATTCAATATGCCAGCCTGGTCTTCCCTTGCCCCATGGGCTATCCCAAAATACATGCTCATTATTGCCTTTCCAGAGGGCAAAATCACCAGGATGGCGTTTCCGGGTATCTATATCAATACGAGCGCCTGCTTGCAGAGCTTCACTATCACGGCCAGAGAGTTTGCCATAGGTGGGAAGGCTATTGATATCAAAATAAACGTCATTATCAATCTGATAGGCGTGTCCCGCGTTAATGAGTCCTTCGATAAAAGTTATAATTCCTGCTACACAGCCCGTTACGCGCGGTTCACTTGTCGGGTGTTTGCAACCGAGCTTATCCATGGCCTGTATGAAGGAAGTATAATATTCTTGAGCAACAGCAGCAAATTGAGTTGCATCACCGCGCTGCATAGCTTTATTGATGAGTTTATCGTCAATATCAGTAACATTTCTGACATAGGTTACGGTGTATCCCTCATGCTGTAGCAAGCGCAAAAAAACATCAAATGTAACATACACACGTCCATGCCCAATATGGGCATGATCGTACGGGGTTATGCCGCAGACATATAATTTAACCCGTTTGGCTTTGTCCAAGGTCAGTTCTTCAACTTGTTTGGTGAGGGTGTTGGTAATAAAGATGGCCATAATGATTTCCAAATATAAAGAAGGCTATGAAGCTTTATCAAAGTGTTTGGCTAAAAACATCAGTAGTTTTTCAGCGCGAATCACGCCTGTAGGATGGTGGCTCACAGGTACTTCCTTGCCGTTTTTATAAAGATAGATCACCGGAATGCCCTTAATTCCGAGCTCTTCTTGTAGCTCTTTTGCTTCAGTAAGTTCTACTGTGGCAATGATATAGCGGTCTTTTGTGGCAGCGGCTACTTCTGCAAGAATGGGTTTCATTTCTTGACAGGCCCCGCACCAGTGAGCGCCAAATTCAACAACCACGGGCTTAGTAGCCGTAGCGATAAGGTGTTCAAACGCGGCTTTGGATCTAATCGTTTGGACAAGGTCTCTTGCTGGTTGCTTTTGGTGATGGTGGTGTCCGCTGCATGATGAGCATGAATCGTGTTTTTTAAACCAATCGCAGCCCGAAAAAGTAACGAAAACGCTTATTGCCACTAAAAAGGAAAATAACTGTTTTTTCATAATAGATCCTTGCAGGTTTTATGTATCAGATTTTGTAATAGAGAATAATATCTAGAAAAAATCTGCTCGTATAGATAGTTTTGATTTAGAAGGTATTTTAAAGCCTAGGATCGCTATGTATAAGATTCGTTTTATTTCAGCACACCTTTGGTTGTTGCTTATTCTTGGTACCGTATTTATTAAAATTTACCAGTACAATTTGTACATTAAGACTTCGTACGAGCATCAGCGCTTGGGGCGGTGCTTTGCTCTTCTAGAGAAAGAACGTAATGAACTGTTGGTTTGCTTATACGAACAGCAACAGCCTATTACATTAATGATGGAGGCTGAACAAAAGGGAATGCAGCCGATAGGATTAGAAGGAATTATTACAACAACCAACGTGGCTGTTGTTGATTTTGTGGGGACTACTTCGACAACGGCGGTGCTGGCGCAGTGTGGGATTCCGGTTACGTTGCCTGCTCAGCCGGGCTATAAAAATTCTCTCTCTTCATCTATAAGCCCACGTTACCTAAAAGAAGTAAAAAAGCCAAAACGGGAAAGACAAGCCAGGTCATCTATGAGAAAAGAGACCGATCTAGCCATGATTGCTGACCGTCTTTCCCAGCTGGATACCTCGTTAATGGGGCACCCCATACAATTGGCAGTAGATGAACAACCCTCTTTCGATGCATGGGTGTCATTGAGTAATGTTATTATCGAAAAGGTATAGTAATGCTGGGTCGAGATTATAAATTGCGTATGCTGTTTGTATTTTGGTTTTTTTGTAGCTTATTTGCAGTAGTGGTCGTGCGGCTTTTTCTATTACAAATTAAGCAAAATAATTTCTTTAAGCATTTGGCGGCGCAGCAGTACGAATTACAAATTAAGGTAGTGCCTGCCCGGGGGGTTATATTTGATGCATCGTTGCAATATCCTCTAGTGTTTAATCGACGGTCTCTCTCTGCTTTTATTGTTCCTAGTGCCTTAGAAAAAAAATCTCCTACTATGCAGTTTATAAAAAAACAGTTTCCAGAAGTGTACAAGCGTTTTTGTAAGCATCCTGATAAACATTTTTTGTGGTTGGCCCGCCGAATGACCGATGAACAAGCCGCCGCGTTGCAAAAACGTACCGACTTGGCGATACATTTCATTGATGAATTTGCACGCTACTATCCCTACCAAGGGGTAGCGCAGTTAGTTGGGTTGACTGATATTGATAATATAGGCATTGCTGGTCTGGAGTTGAGTTTCAATAATCATTTAGGGGGCGAAGCAAAGACGCTTTCCTTGCAAAAAGATGCTCGTTCTGGAGCATTTTATTTTGATCGGGCGGTGACGAATGCAGGGAAGCAGGGCAAAAAATTAGGCCTCACCATTGATCGTCATTTGCAAGAAATTGTCTTTTATGAGTTACAGAAAAAAATTACTGAATTGAAAGCAAAGTCTGGCACAGCGGTAGTGCTTAATCCCGATACTGGGGAGGTTATTGCTTTGGCTAGTTATCCAGTATTTGATCCTAATAAAAAAGGGGTAACGGCATTTGAGGCAATGAAAAACCGGGCAGTAAGTGAGTGTTACGAGCTTGGCTCGGTAATGAAAGCGTTTTGTGCACTGGCGGCATTCGAGGAACGGGTAGTGGCGTATGATGAACAGATTGATTGTGAGGGTCGCTTTGGGTATGTTGATGGTGTAAAAATTGAAAATCCAACCTACACCTTATTAAATAAGCTTAAAGAATGTAATAACCTTTTGCCGTTTAATGAAGTAGTGCGCTATTCGAGTAATGTAGGGATTGCAAAAATAGCTAAGCTGTTAGATAAAAAGTTATATCAACATTATCGCCGCCTTGGTTTTGGTGAAAAAACAGGGATTCAGTTCCCGGGTGAGCGTTCAGGTTTTGTTAACCCACCAGCGCAGTGGAGTAAACCATCGCTCATTGTGATGTCATTTGGTTATGAAATGATGGCGACCATTATGCAATTGGCACGCGCTTTTTGTATAGTAGCAAATGGTGGTTATGATGTGCGACCAACAGTGCTGCTTGAGGAAAAGCGCGTTAAAGGCAAAAAGCTCTATCGTGATGATGCAATTGCTGATCTGAAAAATATTATGGAAAAAGTGGCTGAAAAGCATCAACTTCCTGGGGTGCGTATTATGGGCAAAACAGGTACTGCCCGCTGTATTGTCGATGGCAAGTACTCGACACAGTTGCACCAGTACAGCTTTGGGGGTATTATTGAGCACGGCAATTATCGTCGCGTAGTGGTTACTTTTATCAAGGAGCCAGAAAAAGCTTCGCTGTGGGCATCTGAAGTTGCACTACCGTTGTTTAAGGCTATTGCTGCGCGGATGCTTGCGCATAATCGGTTGCATTTTCACCACGGATTGGATTAATTATTTAGGGCAAACATGAACGAAATTTTAGAACGCATTACGCGCAAAAAAGAGCAGCTTGATAGCTTTAGGCCTTTGCCACCTGCGCTTGAGAAAAACTTGTACACGTGGGCACGTAACGAATTGACCTACACTTCCAATGCAATCGAAGGCAACACGTTGACCAGTAGCCAGACTGCAATGGTTATTGAAAAGGGCTTGACGATTGGTGGCAAGACGTTTGTTGAGCATTGCGAGGCAATTGGGCATGCTAAAGCTGTCGATTTTATCAAAGTACTTGCGAGTGGCACTTCGCATGAGACGTTAACGCTGGATCATATTTTAGCGATTCATCATCTGATCTTAGATCAAATTGATGCACATCATGCAGGGGCTTTGAGAACAGTAGCAGTTAGGATCTCCGGTTCACGGGTGCCGCGTCCAAATTATATAAAGCTCCCTGAGTTGATGCAAAATTTCGTTATAACATTGAATCAGTCAGTAGAGCATCCCGCGTTGCTTGCAGCTAAAGCGCATCTACTATTTGTGTTTATTCATCCCTTTGTTGATGGTAATGGTCGCACAGCACGGCTATTGATGAATCTATTGTTGCTGCAAGGTGGCTATCCACTGACGGTGATTGGTGTGGATCAGCGTAACGAATACATCGATAATATCGAAAATGCGCTGTTGCATGAAAAACCAGATGGATTTTATGAATTCATTTTTCAGGCAGTAGAAAAAAGCTTGGATGATTATCTTGATGCCGTGAGCAATTCTGCTCGGGGTCATATTTCTTAGATTGCGTGTGATTTTAATAGATCAATAAGTCTTGGTTCATATGGCCCATAGCCCTCTTCAGGGGCTTCTATCATTCCAAAAATATTACGTCCCATAGAAGATTTGATGGAGGGGTTAGCACCTGCTTCAAGCGCCATTTTAACGAGTTGGTATCGCCTGTTGTTGTCTATTGTGCGGTCATTTGCAAGCATAACTAATGGGATTTGCCATGTATCATTCAGCATATTGATAGCGTCACGCGCTTGAGGATAGGTGCAGAGCATTTTAAACAGCTCAAAGTAGCGTTTTTTTATCGCAAAATGAAATAAAGTTTCTTGGTTTAGGTAATAAGTTGTAGTTATGTTAGCGCCGTTGTCCAGCAGAGCTTTGGCCATGGCAATGATCATCTGTTCTTGCTCTTCAGCTATTTCAGATACTGGTTTTAGTACCATGAGATAGGCCAATGGTGAAATCAGCTGGCCAGTGTGGTATACCATCTGGGTATTAATTTCTGTTTTTGCATGCATGCAAAGGGCTTGTAGCGCATTACATTTGTAGTGGTATATGGCAAGAAAAAAGGCATCGAGTTTATTCAGCGTATTTGGTAATGGACCACATAAGCATGTTTTTGCTCCGTGAGCGCATAAAATTTCTATGGCAGGAGCGTTGTCTTCTAGTATTGCAATGCCAAGTGGCGAATAAGTGGTATCTCTTCTTGCTTTAGCCCCGGGGATGTCGTGTTTGATGCTTATGGTTGTTAAGTCTAGGCCATCTTCTTCTGCTCGAGTGCATAGCTGGTCGAGTTGTGGTATATCACTATCTTTGATTGCCGCTTCTATGCGAGTAATAATTTCGCTTGGGCAGCGCCAGGCATAGACTTGTTCAGGTGTGGTGATCTGTTTTTCACAGTGTTCCAGTAGCGTATAAACATGCGGTTTGTGACATTTCTCTTTAGGGCCTAAAATGGCAATTTCTGCTCTGGTGGTATCGGTTAACGTTGCAAACAGTTGTTGAAAGCAGGTGGCAAAATCAAAACATTCTGCTTTGTCTGAGGAGCCAGAATCTTGATGCCCTGGCATATGATTTGACTCAGCAAAGAACACATAAAACTGTTTTGCTTGGCCTGGTATGTCTGTTGCTTTGTAAATAAGCGCACTACTTGCGTGAGCTGTTGTTCTTATTAACACCGGAAATACAAAGGCTTCAGATCTTGCAATTGCAGCTTTGAGGTAGTCTGTGTGTGATTTTGTATGATCGCCATTAGCATTGCAGTAGGTGAGTGAAAATTTTAAGCCGTCTACGCGCGGGATGTCGGTGAATATAGACGTGTTTACACAAGGGGCATACTGGAGCACTTGGTCTGTAACGCCGTTTAGAAAGCTGTAGCTAGCGATTATTGCATTACATTCTTCGTCGCTAGTGCCGCCTAATGGAATAGCTGCGCTGGTGGCTAAATGCTTGATTGCTGCTGGATACGTTGTGTGTTTCAACGATAATTTATCACTATCAAGGAGCAGCGTATGTTTGATTGCATCTGGCGTTCTGAGTGCAGGAATAAGGTCTGGTGCTGATCGCATGAGACCTAAAAATTCGCTGAAATGAGAGCGTCCAAGACGTTGTATGAATTCGATTGGCTTACTTTTGTATTGCCACATGTTAACTAAGTGAAAAATAGCATAAAAGCCGCACGACTCATTCCACTCGCTTGAAGCATCTTTGTAGGAGGCTGCTGCCATTTGGGCGTTTTGCTTGAGTGCTGGAATGGGTATTATATGAGCACTGATTTTACTTGGATCAGGTATAACGGTTATGCAGGCTAGGTCCGCAGGACGAAAGCCCTGTGCTTCTAGCTCTTCCCACTCACGACCTCGCTGAGTAAGATAGGCTTTTGTTGCCATTGAGCTGCCTGTTGCATTGGTTACTGGTGTAGCAAGAAATGCTTTTACTTGAGCAATAAAAAGATCAAATGTCTCTACTGTCATTGCAGTAGGACGGCTGGCAATAAGCAGGCTGGTTAAAATATTATCTACATATGCAAACAGAGGTATCAAGCGATCTTCATCTGTACTGATGTAAGTACTACGACCTTTTTCATCGATGTATGTGCGTAAAAAATCAAAATCTTGAGCAGATACATCTAATGCAAGCATTTTTTTCATTATAGCTTTACAGCCAAGTTGGTAGGCTGCTTCGGGGCTCATTAATAATGCTAATAATTCTGTTCGTTTACTATTTGAAAATGTCTTGTTATTTATTATTTCATCGGCGGCAGTATCACTGTAAGCACCCGTTGCATGAAACATTTTTATCAAATCAATCAGTGTTATTTGCTCAGCCTCAGGGGTCTCAACCGTTAATAATAATGAAAGCAAGGTTCTTTTGTATAACGGATTGTCTTTGTGTAGAGGGTTTATTGGTTTTGCAGGAGTATTGATTGCTGCTTTTGCATAATTACAAAGCGCTTTGAGTGCGGTTGTTTTTCCATATTGAAATGCAATAAAAAACGGTGTGGCAGTAGCTATTCCATCTAGATAGGGCTCTTCAGGTTGAGCTAACGCGCCATGTGCACAAAGAATTTTGATTGCTTCAGCATTATCTTCTGCTGTTGCAATACCAAGCGGCGAATATAGTTTAGAAGTGGAGCCATTCAGTGAGTGCTCAATTTTGATTGCGTTCAGATCAATCCCTGCTTGTTCGCAGAGTGCTGTTAGCTTTGCCATGTCATTTGTTCTAATCGCAGTGGCAATTTGGTCTGCAACAGGTTCTGCTTCGGCTATTGCAGAGGCGGATGCTTCATCACGCCCACGTTTTTTAATTTCTGCCCGATTGTCAGTTGCTGTGTGCAGGGGCGCAAGTGCAATCAGGGAGAGTAGTAAAATACACTGTTTACTAATGTTTTTAATTAGGGTCATGGTAGCCTCGCAGGGGAAATCAATTTTTGACGTTCTTCACTATACCAGAGGCGAATAAAATATTCAAATGGGAGATAATTGATTAATTGCGTGAAAAGTGCTATTTTTTACTGGCTCGAAGACCTATCGACGGGAGTGCTGGAAGGCATTGGGGATATACGTTAGCTCTTGGCAGGTATCAGTGTACTGCACCATGGCAACGTCAAACCGTAGGGTATGATTAGTCAGCTGGTGCCGAAGGGCAAAATCGATGGCTGCTGAGGCAATGCGGCGTTGTTTTGGCTTGGTGATTACCTGACTAAGCGGGAAGTAATTTTTGGCTCGTGTTTTTACTTCCACAAAAGCAATTACATCATCCTTCTGGGCGATGACGTCAACTTCGCCGCGGCGTGTGCGATAGTTGGTTGAGAGGATAGTGAAACCTTGTTTTTTGAGGTGAGCCACCGTGAGTGCCTCACCTTTTTGTCCGAGAATAGTGGTGTCTAACATGGTAGGGTCTATTAAATTGCCCGCTCTTTCTCGCCCTGAAGGGGACTGCCCGTTCGACAAACTCAGGGTGAGCGGGGTTTCAAGCTTAAGTGGCTTGAGTTTCTGCTTGAGTGATTTGTTCCGCTCTTGCTGAGCCTGTCGAGAAAGAGGCCCCGATAGGGGTGGGAGAGCGGACGCTAAATTCGTTAAACTTTAAACGGTGAAGTTGTACTTATTACCCAAGTGCACAGCCATTTCAGCAAAGCGTGAAGTAGGGTAATTTGCTAAAAGCTTATTTTTCTGTTGATCAGCCACATCATACTTTTTTTCTTTGAGCGCTAATTTGTACTCAAGGTAGGCAATTCGTGGCTCCAATGTTGATTCGTGAGCGAATTTTTCTTTTAAATAAGCTAAGCGATTACGGGCCGCATCAAATTGTTGTTTGCGGAGGTAGAAATCGAACACATAGACTTCTTTTTCAGCTAGGCGTTCTTGGCTCTGGGCAAAGATCTTTTTAACGTCTTTGCTGTACTTACTGGCACCCGATTTACTTAAGTACTCTTTGCACAGACGAGCCGTTTCTTCGGTATAGGATTGGTCGCAGTCGGCAGGAAGTGTTTGATAGAAAGAGGAAAGAATTGTTTTGTATCGTGCATACTGCGCATGCTTGTCTGCAGGGAAAAATTCGCTGAAATTATCGTAAAGCTCTTTTGCGGCACGGTAATTTTTTGCTTTGAATTGGAGTTCTGCCAATAAAATTTTGTATTTGCCTACTTTGGCATGGTCAGGGTACCGTGAAATCAATTCCCCTACATATTGAATAGCGTCATCATGGCGCTTATTTTTGATGTAAGCATGTGCTTTGGTAGCCAGCTCTTCGGCATTCATGGTCTCTTTAGTTTTATGTTTTGCACATCCAGCAATCAGTAATGTAGCGATAACAACCAGAGCATATCTTTGTGTCAGCATACCAGGACCTGTACGGTTATTTTGTTAGCATAAAATATAAATGAACCATTCTATCCTACACAGCAGGTGGGGCTTTGTAAACAAGGGGAGGCAAAAATGACTCCTAGCAAGAAAGATACATCTTTGTTACAATGTGCTTTCAATTGAAAATAGCGTATTTTATAGCATATTTCATGACAAAGGGTATTTTGAATGGATAAGAAGTTTATATTGTCGGTGGCGCTTGCTCTTGGGTCTGTATGGATCTTTAATTACTACGTTATGCAAAAGACGCCAGTAACAGCACAGGGCGGGGCTGTTGATGTTGGTGCTGCTCGTTCGTTGGCTGCTGGGAAGCCAGTACAAGTACCAACGGCTGAAGCAGTATACAAGCCCCTGGTAACTACCGTGAAATTTGATAATGCACGTTTTTCTGCTACTCCTCAGGATGTTGTAGTTGAAACTAAAAAAACGGTTGTTCATCTCTCTACGAATGGCGCGGTAATTGAGTCATTAGCATTTAAGAATCATCGTGGAAAAGATAAAAAACCGCTCCGGACTATTTATCCTAAAAATGCGCATGATGAGGTGGAGCGTCAACAAGGAGCTTTCCTCCTTGCTATTGATGATAAGACGCCATTTAATTATGTGCTGGAAAGTAAAAAAGATAGATCTGATAGGGTTGAGGTGGTATTTGTTGCTGAAAACGAGCTGTACCACGTAACCAAAACGTTTGTATTTTATCACGATAATTATCGGTGTGATGTATCAGTTATGCTTGATCCAAAGCATGCTGGCGTTGTAGTTACCCCACGGTTGTTTTTCCCTCTCCCCTGTGTTAAAGAAATTAGTGATGATGCTATGACCATTTGTGCATGGGACGAAGCTAAGCGTTCTGTAGAGACGCATGAACCAGCTGCTAGTCAAGGGCTGGCATGGTTTTGGTTAGATAAAAAACCAATCTTTGGTGGACAAGATCGATTCTTTGCTCATCTCTTAGTGAGTGATGTTAATAGATTTACCCAGCGTGGTTACATTAAACGTTGTGATTCAACGACGTTGCTAAGTATTCTTGAAGGGCCGGTTACTACGAAAAAAATGGCATGGAACCTTTCATTTTATCTAGGGCCTAAAGAGCCAGCTTCCTTGCAAGCGATTGATGAACGGTTGACTCCACTCCTTTCATTTGGGTGGTTTACGAGTCTCTGTATGCTGCTTCTCAAGTTGCTAGCCTACTTGTATTCATTAATTGGTAATTTTGGTATTGCAATTATTGTGCTAACTATCGTATTGCGTCTACCGTTCTCCCCGTTAATGATTTACTCACGTAAGAAAACTGATCATTTCGCTAAATTTGAACCATCAATTACACGTATTAAAATGAAGTATCGCCATGATAAAAACATGGAATATCAAGAATTGATGAAGTTTTATAAAGACCATGATTTGTCACCGGCAAGTCAGATGGCCGGGTGTTTGCCTCAGTTAATACAGCTACCGATTTTGTTTGCTTTGTTTAGAATTTTGAATAACTATATTGATCTATATCAAGCACCATTTGCTGGCTGGATTGTTGATTTATCAGCACGTGATCCATACTACATTTTGCCGTTACTGGTTGGTTTGGCGATGATTTGGTCAAATTCTTTAATGGCTGTAGTGGACGAAAAGAAGCGAGTCATGACTACCTTCTTAGCATTTGTGGTCGCTGCGGTATTTGCAACATTCCCTGCTGGTGTAGTGCTTTATCAATTAACGAGCAACTTGCTTGGTATTGCTGAAGACTATGTTAGAAGGATTTTCTTCAATAAATAAGAAGGTGCTATGCTTTCACAATTGCCTAGTCTACAAAAATTAGTACGACACTTACAACGCTTGCCCTACCTAGCGTCAAAAAACGTTTTTAAGGTAGCGGGACATTTGCTTGCTAGCGATGCGAAGGTTGTTGAACAGTTATGTAATGCTATTGTGGAAGCAAGAGCTGTAATTCAACCCTGCTCTCTATGCGGTAATTGGACAGAAAAGCAGGCGTTGTGTACGATATGTGCCTCAGATAAACGAGATAAAACAGTAATTTGTGTCGTGGAAACATGGCACGAATTACTGGCAATAGAAAATGTTGGTGAATTTAATGGACTCTACCATGTTCTGGGTGGAGCTTTGTGCCCCCTTGAAGGGGTCGGGCCCGATCAACTGGCCATTACTGCGCTTATTAATCGATTAAATAATGATATCAAAGAGCTTATTTTTGCTACTAATCCAACCCCCGAGGGCGAAGCAACAGCGAGCTATATTTGGTCTAAAATACCCAATAAAACAATGATATGCTCGCGCTTGGCAAGTGGCGTGCCTATTGGGTCATCTCTTGAGTTTATGGATCGAGTTACCATAGGCAAGGCAATGCAGGGCCGACGCCCCTACTAGAAAAGCATTGGTGTGTTTCTCTCCATATTATTTCTTTGGGTGCTGAACTGTGGTGTAGAGATGCTGCAAGCTCAAGCAAATACAACAGAAAATTCTTTACACACTAAAGAGCGTACCCTTACCATTCATAGCGTTAAACAACTTTTTACTAAAAATAAAAATGCCTGTTTTCAGGGAGCAGTTGACGCTCAAATTGGTTCGCATTTACATGTTTGGGCAGAGCGGATTACAGCACTACATGAAACACGTGAGCTTTTTGCAGAGAGTTTAACAGGCGCTCCTGTGGTAGTTGAAGACAATGGCATTTTAATATTTGCTGATAATTTTTGCATTAATATTGATACCAAAACAGGTACTGCCACTAATATTAGATTGCATATGCGTGATGGGTTTGTAAAAGCTCGTCAAGCCCGCAAGTTAAGTGCGCTTGATTGGGAGATGTGGCATATCGAATACACCGCGTGTGATCGTACCTGTCCTGAATGGAGCATTCGAGCAAAACGAGCACTCTTTCGTCGCGGGTCGTTTATTAGGACCTATAACGTTAGTTTTAATATTGGAAGTAATTGGGTATGTGGCGTTCCCCAGTTTATTATACCGGTACAATTCAGTACAGGTGCTAAAAAAACTTCTAAATCTGGCTTTTTACTCCCCCGTTTTCTCATTGATTACGATTATGGGCTAGGGTTTAAGCAAGATTATTATAAAACATTGACCGACAAGGCAGATACTACGTTTGGGATTGATTGGCGTAATAAAAAAGGGTTTGTGTTTGCGGATGAGTTTCGTTGGTACCGGAGTGCTGAAGATTATACCTACCTGCGATCACATTATGTGATTGTGCATGATCGCTATATTTATGAAAATAATCTGATTCGCAAAGGCACAACGCGGGGTTTTTGGATGAAAGGAAAAAGCTTTCACCAGCATGCTAAACTAACCCCGGAGTTTGATGCCGCTGCCCTCATGCGTACGGATTTTGGTACAGATAAGCGCATGGAATATCATTTTTTCAGTGATACTGATGATGTGGATGATGCATTCTTAAACGGTATTGATGTACGTGCATTAAGTGACTATACCCAAGTATCTGCCGTGGGAGCCTGGAATCGCGTCTATCGGACGCGTTCTTTACCAATCAAAGGGGAGGAACTGCAAAAAATTGTTGCGCAGATTGATGATCCTGACCCTGATGCTCAGCAGGTAGTGAAAAAAGATATTGAGGAACGAACACACGTAGGATATCTACCCCATGTGGAAATAAATAATACCTTTAGGACTTTGTTCAGCTTACCGTTGCAGTATCGTCATGATTTTTTTTGGGATTATATTGTTTCCCGCCAACAAATCGTTGACCGCATTTTTGTAAATAATAGTTTTTTAGAAGCGCAGGATGCCCTGCCCTATAAACGTGCCGATATGGTACGATGTAGGTATGCACCACACCTCAAAGGTGACGTACCTGTTCCTTATGGAGTACTTACAGCTTTTTGTAAGCCTATTGTACAAGTAGCAGGGGTGCAAAAAGAATTGTATTATGAGAAAAAAAACGAGATAGCTGGCAGTCTTTTTTCTAGAGGAGGATATCGGGCATATCTTGCAGGGGGAGCTGAGTATGCGTTTCCTTTAGCCTTTCGTCATCTTGAACAAAGTGATGCATTGTTTTTTGCTCAACCATTAGTAACCTGGCACTATGTACCTCGTCTTTATCAAGAAAATTGGTATCATCTCGATCGGTTTGATCGAGCATATCCCACTAACAGTATAACTGCAGAAACTAATTTTACCCTCAATAAAGGTAATTGGTGTATGGATTTGGCGGTGCGACAAGGATACGATTTTGTTTCTGCTAATCAACGTTTTTATATGCTGCGCTCATTGCAACAGCAACATGTAACGCCATTACAATATGATTGCCGCTTTTCAAATGACAAAATTTCATGTGGATTACAGCAGGAATATGATTGGCCTAATTTGCAATTACTGCAATCTGAGTTGTCATTTAATATGATTGCTAGCAAAATGCAGATAAATGTGAGTTATCTGTTTCAAAAGCGAGAGCTTCTGGAGAAGCGGGAGTACTTATCAACTATTCCTCATTTTTTGCAATTACATGCTGGCGTTCCACTTTCCAAGTATGCCACGTTAGTGTATGAAGCCCAGTTTTATGCACAACAGCGCTCATCACTTTTTTTTATTGATGGTATTAAACCGCTTATTCACCGAGTGCGATTAGAGTATGATGGTCATTGTTGGGGATTCTTTATTGGATTTGAAGAAAAAAACTTTAGAGAGTGTGGTATTGGTAGAACTGAGCGAGCTATAGTATTTTCGTTAAGGCTTGATTCATTGGGTTCATTTGCGAAAAAGTTTAAAAGAAATCCTCAGCTGGTACATTCATCCGCGATATAAGACTTAGCTGCTGGGGATGTTGTTAAAAGATCTGTTTGAAAGGTGTTTCATGGTTTTTCAACCACCAGTGAAGTTTGGTATATTTAAAAATAGACGACAAAAACTTATTGCAAGATTGAAAGAGCAGTATGGTGTTTCGTCTGGGGTGGTGATAGTTGCGGCTGGCTTTGAAATAGGGCGCCATCCGTTTAGACAAGAAAGTTCTTTTTATTATTTAACCGGCCTTTCAGAGCCTGCAGCTATACTTTGTATGTATTTTGATGGTCGAGAAATTCTATATATACCACGGTTTAGTACAGCAAGAGGACAATGGGTACAAGTTTTTGTTGAAGGGCCTCAGGATGCTGCAAAAATTGATGTAACCGAGATTCGTTATCTAGGCAAAGATAGTCCAGGATATTCATTTAAGGTATTATTTACCCAAGAAAAATATGAAACATTATTAACTGATTTGGATAAATATATTGTTCCAGGGGTAAAGTTATTTACGCTTCACGATGCTCATAATGAAGAAAATGTTATGCAAGTTTCTTTATATAAACATTTGCAGCAGTGGTTGCCCGTGCTTGGGGCCAATATTGATGCTTGTTCTGTGTTGTATGATCTACGCAGAACAAAAGATGAATATGAGCTTGATCTCATTTATAAAGCCGTGCAAATTACCAGCGTTGCTCAAAAGGCTGCTGCAGACACCATTGCTCCAGGCAGATTTGAGTATGAAGTAAAGGCTGCAATTGAAAGCGTATTTACCGGTCTTGCCGGGGCTCGTCCAGCCTTTCCATCAATTGTGGCAACGGGCATGAATACTACTGTCTTGCACTATACACAACATAATAAAGAGCTAAAAACAAACGATTTAATAGTCGTGGATATAGGTGCTGAATACGGAAATTATACCTCAGATTTGACGCGTACCTATCCGGTTTCGGGTATTTTTACTCCTCGGCAGCGTGAAATTTACCAGTTAGTACTTGATACGCAGTTGTATATCGAATCGATTGCTGCTCCAGACATGTTTTTGAGAAATGAAAAGTATCCTGAAAAATCGTTGCGTCGGCTGGCAATGAAGTATTTGGATGACCATGGAGGCTATGGTAAATATTTTTGTCATCAAATTGGACATTATATGGGACTGGATGTACACGACGTTGGTGATTATACTACTCCATTACGACCAGGAGATGTGTTTACCATCGAGCCAGGTATCTATATCCCAGAAGAGGGCATTGGCGTGCGGATTGAAGATGATTATGTCATGGCTGACGATGGAGCAGCTTGTTTGAGCTACGAGCTGGCTAAAGAAGTTGATGATATTGAAGCAATGATGCAAGAACGGAAATAGATTTTTAGCAACAAGGGGAGAGGAGAGTGTTATGGAGACCACACAAGTATTGCTGCAACGGCTCAAAGCGCGAAATACTAAATTAATCGTTATTACCGGAGGGGTGTGCTCATCGCTGGGTAAGGGGGTACTGGTGTCTTCAGTGGGGGTTCTTCTGCAGGCGGCAGGCTACGCTATATCGGCTATGAAGCTTGATGTGTACCTGAATGTTGACCCAGGTACTATGTCGCCTGATGTGCACGGGGAAGTGTTTGTAACAGCTGATGGTTTTGAGACTGATCTTGATTTAGGCCATTATGAGCGTAATTTTGATATGACCTTGTCACGCCAGTCATCTGTTTCTGCTGGACAAGTGTACAAAGAAATTTTGGATGGTGAACGGCGGGGGAAGTACCTGGGACAGAATATTCAGATTATTACGCAAGTGGTAGATGTCCTAAAACAACGTATTTTGCGTGCTGCCTTAGAACGGTCTGTAGATTTTTTTCTGATTGAGCTTGGAGGCACTGTTGGCGAGCCAGAGCTTGATGTATTTTTAGAAGCAATTCGACAGTTGCGCTCTGAACTAGGTGATGGGCAGTTTTTGCATGGACACTTATGTTATGTACCGACGTTGGCGTGGAGCCGTGATATTAAAACAAAGCCGACACAGCTGAGTATGTATGCGCTTAAACAGGCTGGTCTTACCATGGATATGCTTTTTTTACGGATTGATAAACTGATTGATCAGCGGTCAATACATATTCTTTCACAATTCTGTCGTTTGCCGGAAGCGCATATATTTCAGGTACTCACCCATGATCCAGTGTATGGGTTGTTTGCGGATCTTGATGGACAGGGACTTACCCATAAGATTCAATCTTATTTTAAGATTGAGACGCCGGTGCAGGCCCAGCTTGGGACGTGGCAAGCGTACGTTCACCGTATAAAAATGAGCGTTCAGCCACTACGTATTGGTTTTATTGTGAAATATATGAGCAATAGCGACCCATACTTGAGTGTGATTGATGCGTTGAAGGCCGCTGTATATCACGCTGGCCGTAAATTAGACTTGGTAATTATTGCAGCGGAAGACTTGGAGCAGCTTGCTGGTAGTGATCGCTTTGAACAAGCCATAAGCAAACTAGGGTCGGTGGCTGGTGTGGTTGTTCCTGGAGGCTTTGGTAAGCGTGGCATAGAAGGGAAAATCGTAGCTACCCGTTTTGCTCGTGAGCATAAAATTCCGTTTTTGGGGCTCTGTTTAGGTATGCAGGTTATGGTGATTGAGGCGGCTCGTTCGTTATTGGGGCTATCGCAAGCTAATAGTCTTGAATTTGATGAATTAACCCCTGATCCGGTGGTAACGCTGATGGCTCAGCAAAAAGAAGTAACTGCACTAGGTGGTACCATGCGGTTAGGCAGTTACCCCTGCAGTTTGGTGCCAGGAACTAAGGCTCATCAAGCCTATGGCGCATTGCAAGCGGTTGAACGTCATAGGCATCGCTTTGAAGTAAACAATGCCTATCGGGAGCGATTGTCTGCAGTAGGCGTAGTTTTTTCTGGTATTAATAATGATTTGGATCTGGTAGAAATTACCGAAATAGTCGATCATCCGTTTATGGCAGGAAGCCAATTTCATGCGGAGTTTACTTCAGGTCCTTTAAAAGTAAACCCGCTTTTTAAGGCTTTTGTGCAAGCTGCATGTCAATATAAAGCACAGGGTGAACAGTTTTCCAGAGCTGTTTGCATAGAGGATTTGCAACCAAAACAGCACGGCGTGTTTTTCTAATTGAATTAATAATGCGTAAGAGAGGATGTTTTTGTGGTAAGTAGTTCTTTCTATTTGACCAAATTAATAAAATGGCCTACAATTGAGCAAAATTATTTCTTTTTCGATATATAACTTTTTGGAATTCACTCATGGATATGAATAGCGCTTTTTTTCTCAAAACAGCAGACCGCAAGCCTCGTTGGCATGTTATTGATGCGAATGGCAAGGTATTAGGTCGCTTGTGTACTGAAGTAGCGGATATCTTGCGTGGTAAAGATCGACCAGGATACACTCCTCATACTGATGGCGGTGATTATGTTGTCATTACCAATTGCGAAAAAGTCCGTTTGACTGGTGATAAGCTTAAACAAAAGATGTATGAGTCATATTCTGGTTACCGTAGTGGCTTAAAGCTAGTTGCGGCTCGTGACATGTTGACTAAGAAGCCTGATTACTTGATTTGGCATGGCGTAAAAGGCATGTTGCCAAAGAATAAACTAAGCCGTGAAATTCTTAAAAAGCTTAAGGTTTATGCAGGTGCTGAGCATCCACATAAAGGCCAGATTGAAGGCTTTGGTATAGACGCAAAGTAATTGTGTCTTACAATAAAAATATAAAACGCAGAACATTTGTTCTGCGTTTTTTTTTGACTAAGGAATAAGGATGTTGTTTCAAAAAACTATTCAAGCACCTGTTTCTATACAAGGTATTGGAGTGCATGCAGGGACCGTATCAACTATCACGCTTTCTCCTGCTGCCAAGGATACAGGGATTATCTTTATTAATGCTCATAATCCTGCGCAGCGCATACGCATTGGTGATATAATTCCAGAACCTGCAATGCATGCTACAGTGATAAAGGCGAATGGGTGGTCAGTAAGCACTGTAGAGCATTTAATGGCTGTGTTGTGGGTATTTGGTATAACTAATCTAGAAATAATAGTAGCAGGGACAGAGGTGCCGATCCTTGATGGAAGTGCGTTGCTTTTTTGTCATCAAATCAGGAAGGTAGGAATTGTAACACAAGAGGCCGTTGCTAAAGTTATAATTCCTAGGCATGAAGTTGTGCTTGTTGATGAAAAAGGACGCAAGCTGCTTCTTGCTCCTGCTGAAAAAGGGCTTTCTATAGCTTATACAGCGGATTTTAAGAGTCCTTTAGCCGGTAATGGAATTTTAGATGTTACGCTTACCGAACAGGTATTTGAACGTGAAATTGCCCCTGCGCGAACATTTGGATTTCTAGATCAATTGCCCCTGCTCAGAAACTATAATTTGGCTCGTGGAACCTCTCTTGGCAATACTTTAGTAGTGGGGGATGATTTAGTTAATCCTATGCGCTTGAGCGATGAATGTGTTCGTCATAAAATACTTGATCTTATAGGGGATATGGCTTTACTAGGAGTTGCGTTGCAAGCACATATTGCGGCGACGAAGACAGGTCATGATTTCAACCGGTTACTTGTTAAACACTACAAAGAACATCCTGAAGATTGGAAGGTAGTGGATTAAGAGGTTCACCTCTTAATCCACGGTAAGTTTAAAAGAAACTAAGGACGAAATGATACACCCAACTCAGCTTAGTACCGAATAGATGTACAATGTCTCGATAGGTTAAGAAAGCAAAAAGGCCTAAAAACAAAACCCACGATCCGATATCAATAGTATTTTTAAGGGCTTGGGGTAGTTTACGACGAAGAAGTGCTTCAATGCTAATAAAAAATAGTTGTCCGCCATCAAGAGCTCCAATAGGCAAGAGATTAATGAGCGCTAGGTTGATACTTAACAGGGCTAAAAAGATAAGAAGAGGAATAACGCCGTGTTGAGCTGATGAAGCACTCATAGATATAATCATTAAAGGTCCACCAGCACCATCTAAACTGCGTTGGCAGAATAAACGTTTAATGCTGTCGATGATAAGTAAAATATTTTGATTAGTGTAGTCAAATCCTGCTTTTATAGCTTGGAACAAGGGTAGTTTTGGGAGGGGGAATAAAAAATTAGCGCCCAGAGAGCCGATTGTGCGTTCTCCCATGCTTTTTGATCCTAACGTTACTGGGAGCACTATTTCTTGATTGCTGCGTTCCAGGGTGATAAGAATATTACTATTAGGATTTGCTTGAATAACTGCAAGTAATTTTTGCTGTGCGTCTGGGATTAAGTTTTCTCCTGGTGCTAGGGCTAGCTCTTGAGGGGTAGAAGCTACTTCTTCTCCTTCATTTAATCGTGCAGCTTGTATTGAGAGAATAGCATCACCGGCCTTCAGGCCAGCCTTTGCTGCGGCAGATTCTTTAACAATATCAACCACCATAACCGCTTGTTTGTTTGATGAGCCAGAGAGAAAAAGGCCACAAAATACAAGGTAAGCAAATAGTAAATTAAAGATAATTCCACCGAGCGATACCAGTAATTTCTGCCAGTAAGGTTTGCTTTCATAAGAGCTATCCCCTACCATAGCAGCGTGCTTTTGTTCTCCTTGTCCAAATTCTGCGTTTCCAGCCATTTCCACATACCCACCAAGGGGGATGAGGGCAAGGCGAAAATTCGTTGATCCTATTTGTTTTCTGAACAGTTCGGGGCCAAAGCCAATAGAAAAGGTGGGAGCGTATATACCGAATAATTTGCAAAATAATAGGTGTCCTCCTTCATGAATGGCAATAAGGCCTCCAAAGCCTATAATAGCGTATAGGAGAGGAACAATTTTTTGTGTGATAATTAAAAAAATATCGTGAAAAATCATGATAACCCTTTTCTTGATAAATGAAATTGTATGCACGAGTATTACAAAAAATTTTCCCCCTTGCTATCTTCTGTATAAAAGTCCTATTTTGCAAATGCAAAAAGAAATTTTATGAAAATCTTTTTGACATAAATAGCAGAAAATAAGGATTTAATGGAGAAGAAAAATCTTTTGAATAATTTGTACTTGAAAAAATCACTAGAAAAGATAGAATTGTTGCTGTTGTTCGCGAAAATTCTGGTATTTCAGAGCGCCATCGCGAATTCTTCCTGGTTATCAGAGCTCTTACCGCCGGGTAATTCGCTGTACTACCAATGAGTGAACAAAAAGTAATAAATAAGAATAGGCATAATCAACGTTTCTAATGGGATTATAAGCTATGCCAACAATCAATCAGTTAGTGCGCATGGGGCGCACAAAACCTAAGAACAGGACTAAGTCTCCTGCTCTTGTTTCATCTCCGCAACGTCGCGGTGTTTGTACTCGTGTAACAACCATGACGCCGAAAAAACCAAACTCAGCACTTCGTAAGATTGCGCGTGTCAAGCTTACGACTGGTAAGGAAATTACGGCTTATATCCCAGGCGAAGGGCACAATCTCCAGGAGCACTCAGTAGTGCTTATTCGTGGTGGTCGTGTTAAAGACTTGCCTGGTGTTCGCTATCACATTGTGCGCGGCACATTGGATTGCGCTGGGGTTAGCGATCGTATGCAATCTCGCTCATTGTATGGTGCTAAGCGTAAGAAGAAAGGTGATAAATAATGCCTCGTCGTAAAAAAGTGTTATTAAGAAGAGATATTGGAGTTGATGACCGTTTTGGTTCATTGCTTATCCAAAAGCTTATCAATGTTGTTATGGAACGGGGCAAAAAAAGTGTTGCTCGTGCTATCGTGTATGAAGCGTTTGATTGCATAGCAGTAAAATTAAATGGCGATGACAAAAAAGCTTTTATGCTTTTTGAAAAAGCAATGGAAAATATTAAACCATACGTAGAAGTACGATCTCGTCGCGTTGGTGGCGGAGTGTATCAAATTCCTACAGAAGTAAGAGCTGGTAGGCAAATGTCACTTTCTCTGCGTTGGTTAATTGACTCTGCAGCATCACGCTCTGATAAAACCATGGGAAAGCGTCTTGCCTCCGAGTTGTTGGACGCAGCTGAAGGGCATGGTAATGCAGTCAAGAAAAAGACTGATGTGCATCGTATGGCCGAAGCAAATCGCGCCTTTTCTCACTATGCTTGGTAAGGATAAAGGCATTTGTCATGAGTAAACTCCAGAAATTTAGAAATATTGGTATTGCCGCTCATATCGACGCAGGAAAAACAACGTTGACTGAGCGAATTTTGTTTTATACCGGTGTTTCTCACAAAATCGGTGAAGTTCACGAAGGTGAAGCAACTATGGACTGGATGGTCCAAGAGCGTGAGCGTGGTATTACCATTACTGCAGCAGCAACTACCTGTCGTTGGGCAGATCACCAAATAAATATTATTGATACTCCTGGTCACGTTGATTTTACTATCGAGGTAGAGCGCTCAATGCGTGTACTTGATGGTGCCGTTGCTGTGTTTGCAGGTGTTGAGGGAGTGGAGCCTCAGTCAGAAACAGTATGGCGACAAGCAGATAAGCATCATGTTCCTCGTGTTGCTTTTGTTAATAAGCTTGATCGTATTGGTGCTGATTATTTTGCAGTAGTTGAAGATATCAATAAAAAGCTCCATGGTAACGCTATTGCAATGCAGATTCCTGTAGGGCAGTCAGAAAATTTTAATGCGTTGATTGATGTGCTTACTAAGCGCATGGCCACCTTTGAAGGTGAAATGGGTGGAAAGGTTGTATGGCACGATCTGCCAGAAGAATTTAAAGACCAGTGTGATGAGCAGTATTCGATTATTCTGGAAAAAGCAGCTGATTTTGATGATGCCTTGGCGGAAAAGTATCTTGAAGGAAAAGAGGTATCCGTTGCTGAAATTAAAAACGCTCTGCGCAAAGGGGTATTAGATCAAAAGGTAACGCCAGTATTTTGTGGTTCGGCGTTTAAAAACCGTGGGGTACAGCTCTTGCTTGATGGTGTTGTTGATTATTTGCCATCACCGTTGGATGTACCACCAATTACTGGTATTAATCCAGATACTAAGACTGAAGAAATTAGATCAGCTGATCCTGATGGGCCATTTGCTGCATTAGCATTTAAAATTATGATTGATCCATTTGTGGGGTCGTTGACTTTTGTGCGTGTTTATTCAGGTAAACTTGATGCTGGTTCGTATGTTTATAATGTTACACGTGGTAAGAAAGAACGTGTAAGTCGATTGTTAAAATTGCATGCGAATAAGCGTGAAGAAGTTACCTCTGTTGAAGCGGGGGATATTGCAGCTGTAGTTGGTATTAAAGATGTAGTTACCGGTGATACTTTGGCTCAAGAAGATAAGCCAGTTTTGCTTGAAACCATTACCGCTCCAGATCCAGTTATTCACATCGCTATTGAGCCAAAAGGCAAAGGCGATTATGAAAAAATGGTGCTTGCATTGCGTAAATTGATGCAAGAAGATCCATCATTTAGATTTTCTTATAATCCTGAAACGAGCCAAACAATTATTTCTGGCATGGGCGAGTTGCACCTTGAAATTATTGTTGACCGTTTACTACGTGAGCACAAAGTTGAAGCGAACGTAGGTAAAGCTGAAGTAGCTTATAAAGAAACTATTCAACGTTCTGTTGAAGTTGAAGGTAAGTTTATCAGACAGTCCGGTGGCCATGGTCAATATGGGCACTGTTGGCTTAAGCTTGAGCCGCGTGAGCGAGCTCAAGGATTTGAGTTTGAAAATGGCATTACTGGCGGTGTAATTCCTCGTGAATTTATCCCTGGTATTGAAAAAGGGGTGATAGAGGCAATGACATCAGGTATTCTTGCTGGGTATCCAGTGGTGGATATGAAAGTAACTGTTTATGACGGTTCTTATCATGATGTTGACTCATCTGAACTTGCATTTAAAATTGCAGCTTCCATGGCGTTCAAAGATGGTATGGCGAAAGCATCACCAGTTCTTCTAGAACCAATCATGAAAGTTGAAGTTCTTACACCAGAAGAAAACATGGGTGACGTGATGGGCGACCTAAACTCACGCCGTGGTAGAATAATGGGGATGGAAGCACGCAAAGGGGTACAAGCCATTGTTGCGGAAGTGCCGCTTGCCGAAATGTTTGGTTATTCCACACAGCTTCGTTCTTTGACGAAGGGTCGGGCAGGTTATTCTATGCAATTTGAGACGTATCGAGAAGTTCCAAAGAACGTTCAAGATGCAGTTTGTGTTAAAAAATAATTATATCAAAACAATACACTTAGTTTAGAAGGATTTACGATGGCAAAAGGTGTATTTGAGCGTAAAAAGCCCCACGTAAACGTTGGTACTATCGGTCACGTTGACCATGGTAAGACCACATTGACTGCGGCAATTACCAAGGTGCTTGCATCACAAGGCATGGCTGAATTCAAAGCGTATGATCAAATTGATAAAGCGCCTGAAGAAAAAGCACGTGGTATTACTATTAATGCTACACACGTTGAATATGAAACAGCAAACAGACACTATGCACACGTAGACTGTCCTGGTCACGCTGACTATGTAAAAAACATGATCACTGGTGCTGCGCAAATGGACGGAGCTATTCTTGTTGTTTCTGCACCAGATGGGCCAATGCCACAAACACGCGAGCATATTTTGCTTGCTCACCAAGTAGGTGTTCCTGGTCTTGTAGTGTTCTTGAACAAAGTTGACATGGTTGATGACATCAGCATGGTTGAACTTGTAGAAGAAGAAGTGCGTGATTTGTTGACGCAAAAGGGTTTTCCTGGCGCAACAACGCCGATCGTTCGTGGATCAGCGCTGAAGGCACTTAACGGTGATAATAGTGAAATTGGTGTTCCTGCAATCATGAAGCTGATGGAAGCGGTTGATTCATTCATTGTTACTCCAAAGCGTGAAGTAGAAAAACCATTCCTCATGCCTATTGAAGACGTATTTTCTATTTCTGGTCGGGGTACTGTAGTAACAGGCCGTATTGAACAAGGACAAATTAAGATTGGTGACGAAGTTGAAATGGTTGGCTTTAGAGATACAACTAAGACAACTGTTACCGGTGTTGAAATGTTTAATAAGGAAATGAAAGAAGCGATGGCTGGTGAAAACGTTGGACTTCTTCTTCGTGGTACGAAAAAAGAAGATGTTGAACGTGGCCAAGTCCTTTGTAAGCCTGGCTCCATTACTCCTCACAAGAAGTTCAAGGCACAAATTCTTGTTCTTAAAAAAGAAGAAGGCGGTCGTCACAGCCCATTCTTCACTGGCTATAGACCACAATTCTACTTCAGAACAACTGATGTTACTGGTACAGTATCCTTGCCACAAGGCCGTGAAATGGTTATGCCTGGCGATGATGTAGAAGTAACTGTTGAACTAGTAAGTAAAATTGCTATGGACAAAGAGTTGAAATTTGCTGTCCGTGAAGGTGGTCGTACCATCGGCGCAGGCGTTGTAACACAAATTATTGAATAGTTTTTCAAGGCAAGAAGCTCGCTATGAAAAAACAGAAAATACGCCTGACATTAAAATCTTACGATCATCGTCTATTAGACAATGCCGTTAGACAAATTGTTATGACAGTTAAAAGAACAGGATCCCACGTTGTGGGTCCTGTTCCACTTCCCAACAGAAAGCGTGTCTTTACCGTGTTGAGATCTCCTCATATCGATAAAAAATCACGCGAGCAGTTTGAAATTATCACACACAAAAGAATTTTAGATATAGTGTCCCCTGCTGAACAAACAATGGATGCGCTGATGAAATTAAATATTTCAGCTGGCGTAGACGTTGAAATTAAGTAGTTGGCACTTCAAGCGAGGCTGCTATGTTGAACAGTGTCATTGGAACAAAAGTTGGAATGACCCAACTCTTTGATGAAAATGGAAATGTTGTTCCTGTTACGGTTGTTAATATTAACAACCTTTTTGTAACTCAAATTAAGTCAACAGCAAAAGAAGGTTATGATGCGTTGCAATTGGGTCTATTGAGAGATAGATATAAGACGCAAGAATTTTCTCCTGTTTGGCTTAAAGCAAAGAATGAATATTTTTTGCAATTAAAAGAAATCCCTGCACAAACGTCCAGTGAATTTGTGGTTGGACAAAGTGTAACTGCTGAGCATTTATCCCTCAATGAAGGTGATTTTATTGCAATTACCGGCAGAAGCAAAGGCCTTGGTTTTCAAGGAGTTGTCAAACGCTGGGGATTTGCAGGTGGGCCAAAGACTCACGGTTCTACTTTCCATCGTGCTCCTGGTTCAAGCGGTCACTTGAGAAGACAGGGTGAAATTATTAAAGGAAAGCGTTTCCCTGGTCATGCAGGTGACTTTCAATTAACAGTACGAGGGCTTAAAATCATTCGTATTGATAAAGAATCAGGTCATTTGTTTGTTAAGGGTGCAGTTCCTGGTAAAAAGAACTCTTTTGTCTCTATCAAAAAACAAGGAGTTTAACGTATGTTTACTATTTCAATGTATGGCAACCAAGGTAAAGCAGAAACGTTAAACCTTGATTTTCAGATGGATAAAAAAGAGCATAGCCCAATTACATTTGCGCGTGCAATTAGAGCATTGTTCCAAAATTGGCGTCAAGGTACTGTAGGGTGCAAAACGCGTGGGCAGTTGGCTTTCTCAAATAAAAAACCTTGGCGACAAAAAGGTACTGGTCGTGCTCGTGTGAGTTCGATTCGTTCACCTATATGGCGCAAAGGTGGTATTATTTTTGGTCCTCAAGCGCGTGTACGCACATTAAGTATTAATGCGCAGCAAAGAAGACATGTTTTTAATAACTTGTTTTTTAATGCAATTGATAACGGTATTTTGAAATGTTTGGATTTTTCAGCGATCAATAAGCCAAGTACTAAAACGGCGTTTCAAGCACTTAAAAATATGAGTGTTGAAAATAAAAAAGTTGTTTTGTTTGTACCTTTTCATGATGACATGGTTTATGCATCTTTTCGTAACTTGCCTAATGTTAGTATTATGCTTTTCGATGAGCCAAATGCATATCATTTAAGCAATAGCGATTGTTGGATTTTCTTGAAAAAGGATATTGACTTGTTGAAGCAAATGGTGGCGCAATGGAACTAACTAGATTTGATATTATTAAACGCCCACTCATTACTACTAAAACAGTTGATTTATATAAGAAACTGGGGCAATACACCTTTGAGGTGCATCTTAACGCAAACAAACCAATGGTAAAAGATGCCATTGAGAAATTGTGGAATGTTAAAGTTGATAAAGTACGGATAGTGAAGCTTGGCGGAAAGCTCAAATCCTTCAATAGAAGACCATATAAAGCGTCTGACTTGAAAAAAGCAATTATTACCCTTGTCAAAGGGCATAAGATTGAAATACCAGGGCTGTTTGAAGAAATTAAAGCACAACAACCGCAAGAACAACACGTAGCTGAGGGTAACTAAAATGACGACAATTGTTACAAGAAAGCCACGGAACGCGTCATTGCGTTTTCAACAATACCTGGTTCAAGATGATTTGGCCAAGAAGGCGCCTGAAAAAAGCTTGACTGCTCCACTCAAGAAAACGGGTGGTCGCAATGCTTACGGTCGTATTACTTCACGGCATCGTGGTGGTGGTGCGAAGAAATTGTATCGCATTATTGATTTTAAGCGTATGCATAAAGATGTTTCTGGAAAAATCGTTGCTTTTGAGTACGATCCTAATAGAAACGTGCCTATTGCATTGATCAACTATATTAATGGTGCTAAAGGCTATATTCTTAAACCTGAAGGCCTTAAAGTTGGTGACGCAGTTTTAGCAAGTGAAAAAGCTGAAGCAAAAGTAGGTAACTGTTTGCCTCTACGTTACATTCCAGTTGGTTTTTTCGTTCACAATGTTGAGCTCTATCCATTGCAAGGCGGCAAATTTGCTCGTTCTGCAGGTTCCTCTGTTCAGTTAGTGAACAAAGAAAAAAATCTTGCCATTCTAAAAATGCCATCAGGTGAATTAAGAACGGTAAGTGATGCGAATTGGGCAACCGTTGGTTCCTTATCAAATGCTGATTTCAAGAACGTAGTGATTGGTAAAGCTGGTCGTACACGTCATCTTGGTATTAGACCTACCGTGCGTGGTATGGCGATGAATCCTGTTGATCACCCGCATGGTGGCGGTGAAGGACGTTCTAAGTCTGGTTCACATCCGGTTTCGCCATGGGGTAAAGGTTGTAAGGGTACACGTACTCGCCGTAAGAAGAGCACCGCAATTTTGAAGCGCAGAAAGTAACTGAGGAATAAATATGACAAGATCTCTGAATAAAGGTCCTTATGTTGACCCAAAGCTTGCGGATAAAATTGACAAGGTAAAAAGCTTGGGCAAGCGCGAGGTAATTAAAACCTATAAACGAGCAAGCATGATTACGCCTGACTTTGTCGGGCTTAGTTTTGCTGTACATGATGGACGTAAATTTGTGGCGGTTTTTGTAACTGAAAACATGGTAGGCCATAAACTTGGTGAATTTGCGCCAACAAGAACATTTAGAGCTCATAGCGGCCAACGTAAAGCAGACAAAGCATCTGGGAAGTCGGCTAGTAAAGCTCCTGCAGCGAAATAAGTAGTAAATTACGCTATTTTCAGTACACGAAGTGTAATTTTTTTGGTATAATTTAAAGCAAATAATCAGGTTTTACCATGTTAGCAAGAGCAATTAGTAAATACATTAGAATATCCCCGTATAAGTTGCGCCCCTATGCGGATGTCATCAGAGGTAGCTCTGTTGATAAAGCGCATGCGTGGTTAAAAACATGTGCGGTGAAAAGAGCAGAACCTTTGCTCAAGGCATTAGCGTCAGCGTACGCTAATGCACAAAATAAGCATCCTGAGATTGATTCAATGGCAGCATTGGTAGTCCAAGAAGTGCGTATTGATCAGGGGCCTATTGTGAAATACTTTAAACCAGCAGCGATGGGACGTGCGGCTCCACAGCGTAAGCGTATGAGTCATATTACTGTTATTGTTGGCAAACGCTTGCCATAAAAGGCAACAAAAACGTTTTTAGAGGGTACTGTGGGACAAAAAGTTCATCCTGTGGGATTTAGAATTGGCATCTACGAAGATTGGCAGGGTCATTGGTTCGCTAAGAAGGGCTATGGCGTTGAAGTGCTCGAAGATTTCAAGATTAGAAAATTTTTGAAAGACAGACTGAATGTGTCTGATATTGCAAAAATTGTGATTGATAAAGCTGTTGGCAATGTTCGTGTAACTATTCATGCAGTTCGTCCTGGTATGATTATTGGCAAAAAAGGCCAAGGAATTGAACAGATGAAGTATGATTTAGGCAAGGACTTGAAAAAGACAGTAGAAATTTCTGTACAAGAAATTAAAAATCCGGAAACGAATTCGCGCCTGGTAGCTGAGAGTATTGCCGATCAACTTGAAAAGCGCGTGAGCTTCAAAAGGCTTATGAAAAAAGCTGGTCAAGCAGCAATGAAGAGTGGCGCCAAAGGGATCAAGATTTGTATCGCTGGTCGTATTGGCGGTGCCGAAATTGCTCGTATTGAATGGTTGCGCCTTGGTTCAGTGCCGTTGCATACCTTACGTGCGAATGTTGATTATGCGCATGCAGAAGCTTTGACTACCTATGGATTAATTGGTATCAAGGTGTGGATCTGTAAAGGCGAATATCCTACCGTTACAACAGCGCTAAAAGGATAACATCATGTTGATGCCAAAAAAGACTAAGTATAGAAAAGTACAAAAAGGCCGTATTAATGGTCGGTCAAAGGGTGCTCGTACAGTAATGTTTGGTGAGTATGGCCTTTTGGCTGTTGAGCCTGCGCGCATTAGTGCTCGTCATATTGAAGCAATTCGCGTGGCAGTGAATCGTCATCTTAAAAAAGTTGGCGAGTCCTTTTTACGCGTATTTCCAGATATTCCTGTTACCAAGAAGCCAGCTGAAACACGTATGGGAAAAGGTAAAGGAAATCCTGAATTTTGGGTTTCTCGTGTAAAACGTGGACGCATTATTATTGAAATTGGTGGTGTTTCTCGTGAAGTTGCAAAGACAATTTTAGAGCAGGCTGCTTATAAATTGCCGATGAAAACAAGGTTTATTGATAAAGCAACGAGTATTGCTGAAAATCCATCAGTAAGTTAAAACAGGTGCAGTTATGGTAAATATGAATGAATTAAATAATTTAGATGTGTCTGCGCTTGAACAAAAGGCAAAAAGCTTAAAAAATGAGCTTTTCACCCTCAAGTTCAGCAAGCTCACCGGGCAAGTCAAAGACACCTCTCTACATAGAAAACTGCGCGTTGCTATTGCACAAACATTGACTGTGTTGAAGGTAAAACAAAATCTTGCTGGCCCTTCAAAAATTAAATAGGTAACACAATGGTTACAGAAAAAAATACTGTTAAAAATGACAAAACCGGTGGTCGTGTGCTTGTTGGAGAAGTAGTTTCCGACAAGATGGAGAAAACGGTTATTGTGAAAATTGTGAGAACGCTCAAACACCCAATATACGGTAAAATTATTCGTCGCTATAGCAAATTTAAAGTGCATGACGAACATAGTGTTGCCAAACTTGGGGATCAAGTTGAGGTTACTGAGTGCCGTCCGTTATCAAAGACCAAGCATATGACGCTTGTTCGTGTTCTTTCTCACTAAATTAAGGAGTGACAAATGGTACAAGAACGTTCAATGCTTGAAGTTGCAGATAATTCTGGTGCAAAAAAAGTTCAAGTGATTCGCGTAAATGGTAGTACCGGTAAACGGTATGCTTATTTGGGTGATATTGTAAAAGTTACTGTTAAGCGAGCAATCCCTGGCGGGCTTGTAAAAAAAAGCGATGTATGTAATGCCGTTATTGTAAGGACACGTAAAGAACGTCGTCGTGCAGATGGAAGCTACATTCGTTTTGATGATAACGCAGCAGTGTTGTTGGATAAAGAGAGCCAGCCAGTCGGTTCACGTATTTTTGGTCCCGTAGCTCGTGAATTAAAAACAGCTGGTCATTCTAAGATTATTTCATTAGCACCAGAAGTGCTGTAGGCCAGAGGATTGTTGTATGTTAGCTCGTGTTAAAAAAAATGATACGGTTGTTGTGCTTTCGGGTAAAGATAAAGGTAAGCAAAGCGTAGTTATTGCCGTGTATCCAAAAGAGGATACTGTATTGGTAAAGGATGTCGCTGTGGTTACCCGCCATGTCAAACCGACACGCCAAGGCCAAAAAGGTGGCATTGTAAAAGAAGAACGTTCAATTTGCCTAGCAAAAATTATGCCAGTTTGCTCTGCCTGCAAGAAGCCATGCAGAATTCAAGTAAAGATGCTTGATACGGGCAAAAATGTTCGGATCTGTAATCGTTGCAAAGAAACGTTCTAAGCGTGGTAGGTATTAATAAGATGAAATCTCGTTTGGAAGAACTATATAAAAATACCTTGCGTACTGAGCTTCATAAAGAGCTTGGTGTAGGGAATATTATGCAAGTTCCTGCTCTATCAAAAATAGTAATAAACGTTGGTGTTAAAGAGGCTGTTCAAGATTCTAAGGCCGTCAATACGGTAAAAGAAATTATTGATCAGATTGCTGGACAATATGCAGCAAAAACATTGGCAAAAAAATCAATTGCGGGTTTTAAGTTGCGTGAAGGCATGGCTATTGGGGTGATGGTTACACTACGTGGTCATAAAATGTACCATTTCTTGGATAAATTGATCAATGTTGTGTTGCCTGCTGTTCGTGATTTTCAAGGGGTAAAGACTACTTTTGATGGGCAAGGTAATTATAACCTTGGCTTGAAAGATTGGATGGTGTTCCCTGAAGTTGATTATGATAAAACTGATAAATCTCGTGGTATGAATATTACCATTCATACAACCACCAAATATGATAAGCATGCTTTAGAATTGTTAAAAAAATTCAAAATGCCTTTTCAAAAAAACGTAAGGGGCTAGGGGTTATTTATGGCACGTAAAGCAATGATTGAAAAAGCAAATCGCAAGCCAAAATTTTCAACGCGTGGAAGAAATCGTTGTAAGCTTTGTGGTAGGCCTCGTGCTTTTATGAGGTTTTTTGCGATGTGTAGATTGTGTGTAAGAAAATTTGCGCTTGAAGGGTTACTTCCTGGCGTGAGAAAAGCTAGTTGGTAATTCGCGGGGATTTTTATGTCAGTAGATACAGTAAGTAATTTTTTAACAGCAATCAGAAATGGCCTGATGGTAGGCAAGCGTTCTGTGACTGTAGAAAATTCGAAATTAAAGCAACAGATAGCTGATGTGCTCAAAGCCGAGGGGTACATTAAAGACTATACTATTACGCGTGATGGCGCTAAAGCGTCTTTGTCCATCGTATTAAAGTATGTTGATGGTGAAGCAGTTATTCATGAAATTAAGCGTGTTAGCCGGCCTGGACTTCGTTATTATGAGCGCGTCAATCAGATTCAACCTGTTATCGGTGGTCTTGGTATTGCGATTCTTACAACGAGTCGTGGTGTAATGACCGATAAACATGCGCTTAAGAATCGTGTTGCTGGTGAAGTTATCTGTCGCGTTTGGTAAGGGGAAACAACATGTCAAAAATTGGCAGAAGACCTATTCCTGTAGCATCTGCAAAAATAACTATTGATGGTTCAATGATGACTATTGCAGGGGCAAAAACCTCCTTTACGCATGAGTTGCCCGTTGGCGTACTTGCTCGTTTAGAAGGAAAAGAATTATTGGTTACGGTTGAACATGTGAATCGCAGATCCAAAATGCTCTGGGGTTTGCACCGTGCGCTGATAGCAAATAAAATTAAAGGTGTAGAAACGGGTTTTGAACAAAAGCTTATTATTGTGGGGCTTGGCTTTAAGCATTGTTAAATGGTAAAAAGCTTGTGCTTACTCTTGGATACACTCATAAAGTTGATTATGACATGCCGGACGATGTAACAGTTGAAATCGATAAATCAGGACAAAATCTGGTTTTTCGCTCAGCTGATAAATTTTCATTAGGCAACGTATGCGATGCTGTTCGTTCTTTCAGACCACCAGAGCCTTACAAAGGTACTGGTATTATGAAAGAAGGCGAAAAGATTTTCCGCAAAGCAGGTAAAACAAAATCTAGTTAATTGATACCTAACGATCTGGACAAAGGGTACATCGTGAGTTTACTCAAGAGATTAAAAGCTCGACAAAAAAGAAAAACGCTTCGAGTGCGTTCTGCTCAACAAAGCAGAGGAGAAAAGCTTCGTATTACGGTATTTAGAAGTTTGAACCATATTTATGCTCAAATAATTGATGATAGTAAGGGATGCACTCTTGCAAGTTGTTCATCAAAAGTACTTACTGATGCAAAAGGTTCAAAGAAAGAAGTAGCAAAACAGGTTGGACTTGCGCTAGGAAAAATAGCAGTAAGTAAAAACCTTAATAATGTGTTCTTTGACCGTGGTGGTGCATTATACCATGGCCGTGTACAAGCATTGGCTGAAGGGTTACGTGAAGCTGGCCTTTCGTTCTAGTTTTGAATGATTAATGTTTCTCTAATGATTGAGTATAAAAATGGTAGAAGATAGAAATAAAAGACCGCTTGGCGGTTCAGCAGGGAACAAGGGACAGCAGCCTGCAGAAGATTTTGCTGAATCCGTTTTAAGTGTGCGGCGTGTGGCAAAAGTAATTAAGGGCGGTAGACGTTTTTCTTTCTCAGCATTGGTAGTTGTTGGTGATAGAAAAGGTAAAGTAGGTGTTGCGCTTGGTAAGAGTCGTGATGTTGCTGCAGCAATTGCTAAAGGATTGCGCAAAGCACGTAAACACATGATTGAAATTCCTTTATATAAAACGACTGTCCCTTTTACAGTCGAAGGTAAACACTCGGCAAGTAAGGTGTTGATTCGTTCAGCGGCTAAAGGTACCGGAGTTATTGCCGGGGGGGCTGTTCGTTCAGTAATGGAAGCATTGGGGATTCGAGATGTTCTTTCAAAGGTTTCTGGTTCATCTAATCCGCATAATGCTGTTAAGGCAACACTTGCTGCTTTGATGAAATTGCGTTCGGCAAAGCATATAGCCACGCTGCGAGGCAAAACGGTTAAAGAAATCGTAGGAGCAGAAAATGTTGCTGCATAAATTAGAAAAAATTACTGAAAAAAGAAAACGAGTTGGCCGTGGCGGTAAGCGTGGTCGTCATTGTGGCAGGGGTAAAGGGGGCCAAAAGTCCCGTACTGGTTCCACTAGTGAAATAACGGCATTTTTTGAAGGTGGTCAAATGCCTTTAATTCGGCGTATTCCTCGCCGTGGCTTCACTAATGTATTTAAAAAAGAGTTTGCGCTTGTTAATTTGCGTGACCTGGAAATGCATTATGAAACAGGGGATGTTGTTAATGAAGCAACATTACGTGAAAAAGGTTTGATTAAGGGTAAAAATGTTACCTTGATCAAGGTTCTTGGTAATGGTACGCTTACGAAAAAGCTTACTGTGCATGTCCATGCTATGAGTGGCTCTGCTGTACAAGCCATTCAAAATGCTGGAGGTTCGTTTCAGTTGAGTTAGGAGATTAGGCGGTGGTATTATTTCATAATCTGAAAAATATTTTTTTAGTTTCAGAACTAAGAAAAAAGCTAGCGTTTACATTTATGGTGTTGGCAGTGTTTCGTTTTGGAGCACATATTCCAATTCCTGGTATAGACGTCGCAGCGCTCAATAATCTTTTTGCATCAGGTGCAGGTGGGGGATTTCTCTCCTACCTAGACCTTTTTTCTGGTGGTGCAATTAGAAATTTTGCTATTTTTGCTCTTGGTATGGGGCCTTACATTACTTCATCTATCATGATGCAGCTTCTGACATTAATGATTCCAACACTGGAATCATTATCTAAAGAAGGTGAGTATGGTCGTCGTATTATTAACAAATATACGCGATATTTAACGATTATTGTGAGTTTCTTGCAAGCTTTTGGCGTTGCTATGATGATTGAGCATACGCCCGGAGTGGTAATGAGTCCTGGTTGGGGATTTAGGCTTGCAGCAGTATTTATTCTTACTATTGGTTCCTTATTTGTTATGTGGCTTGGTGAGCAAGTAAGCGCACATGGCCTAGGAAACGGTAGTTCAATGATTGTCTTTGCTGGAATTGTCGTGAGTTTGCCAGCATCACTGTTCAAGTTAATTGAGAACGTACGTATGGGGCAGTCTGACCCATTGTTAGTGATTTTACTAGCAATGGTTTGTGTTGCGTTTATTATGACGATTGTATTTCTTGAGCGTGGTGAACGTAAGGTACCAGTACAGTATGCAAAACGTGTTGTCGGACAGCGAGTGTATGGTGGGCAGAGTTCCTATATTCCATTAAAGCTGAACCCTGCTAACGTAGTGCCAGTTATTTTTGCTTCCGCAGTACTTTCTATGCCAGCTACCGTGTTTGGACTTCTCGCTGCTCGCTGGCCAACCTTAAGTGCTACATTAAATAATTGGTTATATAATGAACCTTTTTTGTATAATGTATTACTTGCTGGTTTAATTATTTTCTTTGCCTTTATTTATACCGCTATTATTTTTAATCCAGTGGAATTAGCTGATAATATTAGAAAATCCGGTGGTTTTATTCCAGGTATTCGTCCAGGTAAAAAAACAGCTGAATATTTTAATTATCTTCTTACGCGTGTTGGTTTTCCGGGAGCTATTTATCTTGCAACATTGGCTATTTTACCAACCGTTCTGAAAAATATATTTTCATTCCCCGTGATGTTTGGTGGTACAAGCATATTGATTGCTGTTGGTGTAGCTCTTGATACATCATCACAAATCGAGTCTCACTTAATTGAACGCCGATATGAAGGATTTTTATCTTCTGGCAGGATGAAAGGCCGCTACGCACGTTAATATTATGATGCAACAACAGGTTACACGCACAATTTATTCTTTCTTTGGGCCCCCTGGTTCAGGAAAAGGTACACTTGCGCAAAAATTAGTTTCACGTAACAATTTTCAAATGCTTTCTACCGGTAATTTGTGTAGACAGCATGTTGCGCAGGAGACTGCTTTTGGCAAAATGCTTGATGGATATGTTAAACAAGGGCATCTCATTCCGGATGCCCTTGTAACAGATATGGTGATTGATTGGATTACTACGCAATCTGATAAAGCAAGCCCTATTATTCTTGATGGGTTTCCTCGCACTAAAGGGCAAGCCGAGTTATTTTTGGCTTTTGTAAAGCAAACTCCTGACGTACATTTTTCTGTTGTCTCTTTTCTTGTTCCTGATGAAGAGATTGTACAGCGATTGTCTCAGCGTGTAGTTTGTGCAAATAAAGCATGTCAATCATCGTTTACTGTAAATGACAATATATCTGTTTGTACTTTTTGCGGTAGTGCTCTGACAAAGCGTGAAGATGACAAAGAACATGTAATCAGAGAGCGGCTACTACAGTTCCCTTTATATGCTCAAGCACTCCTTGAATATTATCGTAAGGTACAACAATTGGTACAAGAAATGGATATTGCAGGTTTAGCGCCCGAGGCAGTATATAATCATTTTTTAACAGTGATGGGCTTATAGGAGCTATGTTAAAGTGATTATTATTAAGAATAAGCTTGCTATTGATAACATGCGCCATGCTGGGCATATTTTGGCTTCTATCTTAGAGGACATACGTTCGCAGGTAGTTGCTGGTGTAAGTACCTACGAGCTTGATGCAATGATCGAAGCACGGATGACCGCCCATGGATTACAGGCGCCTTGTAAAGGATATGGCACCTATAGATTTGCTACTTGTATTTCTTTGAATGATGGTATTGTTCATGGTGTTCCTTCAAAAGAAATTATTTTAAAATCTGGAGATTTTGTTAAAATAGATGTTGTTGGATCGTATAAGTCATATTGTGCCGATCTGACAAGATATTATTTTGTGGGGGAAGTATCAGCTACCGCTCGTCGCATAGCTGAGGTAGCTCAGGTTGCGCTTGATAGTGTAATTGAACTGGTACGGCCTGGCATTAAGCTCTCTGATATATCTGCTTTAGTGCAACAGATTGTAGAAAAAGAAGGATTTGGGGTGGTGCGTGATTTTGCTGGCCATGGTATAGGGCAACATTTTCACGAAGAACCAAGTATTCCAAACTATGGTAAACCTGGTAAAGGTCCTATCGTAAAAGAGGGGATGGCCTTTGCAATAGAACCCATGATTACTGAGAAAAGTTTTGAGGTTCGTATATTACCTGATGGATGGACTGCAAAAACTATAGACGGTGGGCTCGCTGCTCACGTAGAAGATACTATTGTTGTAACGAAGACAGGTGTAGAAGTTTTGACAAGGCTGGCTTAAAAATTGCATTGTGAAAGTTGTTATGAAAAAAAAAGAAGATGTAATTGCTGTTGATGGCGTTGTTGAAAAAGCATTACCTAATGCTATGTTTCAGGTGCGATTAATGGATGGAAATCATACAATATTAGCTCATGTTTCCGGTAAAATGCGCATGCATTATATTAAGTTGCTACCGGGTGATCGTGTTGCTGTAGAGCTTTCTCCGTATGATTTGACCAAAGGTAGAATTACATCACGATATAAAAATTAAGTTTGTTTATTACGTTTTAGTGAGCGATTATGAAAGTTAGAACGTCAGTTAAGCCTATTTGTGATGGCTGTAAAGTGATTCGTCGTGCGGGAGTTGTTCGTGTTATTTGTGATAAAAGTCCAAAGCATAAGCAACGTCAAGGTTAAGCTGCGTAGTTAAATTTTACATACGCCATATTGCATATATTCCGAGAGGTCATTGATGGCACGTATAGAAGGTGTAGTATTACCAAACGAAAAGCGCATAGAATATGGGCTAACGTACATATTTGGTGTAGGGCTTACCCGATCACGCGAAGTTTTGGTAAAAACAGGTATTCATGCAGATACACGGGTTAAAGATTTAACGAGTGATCAAGTTTCTGCAATACAGAAATATATTAGTACTTCAATTAAAGTTGAAGGTGAATTGCGTAAGGAAGTTACCCTCAATATCAAGCGCTTGCAAGAGATTGGTTGCTATCGTGGTGCAAGACATAAAAAGTCTTTGCCTGTGCGTGGTCAACGTACCAAGACAAATGCGCGTACACGTAAGGGTCCACGTAAGTCTGGAAATGTTGTTGCCAACAAAAAGGTAGTATCTAAGAAATAATTTGCAGTAATGCACGAGGGTTGAAATGGCCTACAAGAAAAGTAAAAAAAGAGTACATAAAAACGTTGAGACGGTTGTTGCTCACGTAAAATCATCTTTCAATAATACATTGTTAACTATCACCACTACTGATGGCGACGTATTAATGCGTTGCAGTTCCGGTGCATTGGGATATAAAGGTACTCGTAAGGGTACGCCTTATGCCGCAACTCAGATTGCGAGCAAGCTGGCCAAAGATATGGTAGGGCTTGGGGTACGCGTGGTTGAAGTTAACATGCAGGGTCCGGGCTCAGGCCGTGATTCTGTAGTTCGCGCTCTCCAATCATCAGGTCTGGGTGTTAGCATTCTTCGTGATGTTACGCCAATTCCTCATAATGGTACTCGCCCTCCTAAAAAACGTCGTGTGTAGTTCTGATTCTGTTAGTGGATAGAGGATTTTATGTCAATTTGCACAAAATGCCGACAAGCCGGTGAGAAATTATTTCTGAAGGGCGCTAAGTGCCGCTCACCAAAATGTACCATAGAAAAACGCCCAACTGCTCCTGGGCAGCACGGTAAACGTGTTGGTACCAAAAAACTTACTGAATATGGCAAGCAATTACAAGAAAAACAAAAAGTAAAATTGATGTACGGTGTATTGGAGCGTCAATTCCGTCGTACTTTCAACCTTGCATCAAAAGAACACGGTATTACCGGCGAAAACTTATTGAGCATTTTAGAATGTCGCTTAGATAACGTAGTATTTCGATTGAAACTTGCAGTATCTCGCGTACAAGCTCGCCAAATGATTGTTCATGGGCATGTTACTGTAAATGGCCAAAAAGTTGATAAGCCTTCGTACTTAGTGCGTGCTGGTCATGTAGTTGGTCTTTCAGCAGCTACAATGAGCAATAATGTATTTATCGAAAACGTTGTTGATAAACGCTTGAATACAAGTATTAAAGTGCCTGAGTGGCTTGATCTTCAGAAAAAGGATCGTCGCGGCGTTGTGCTACGCTTGCCTGTCCGTACTGATATTACAGCTCCAATAGCAGAGCACTTGATTGTTGAGTTGTATTCCAAGTAGTAGTGATCATTTTAAGGATGGATACAGAATATGAATTATAGGCCCTTGATTCTACCCAAAGTTAATTGGGAAACAAAGGTAAGTACAGACACCTTCGGCGAATTGATCGTTCAACCACTAGAACCTGGTTTTGGTATTACTTTGGGGAATGCATTGCGACGCGTTATGCTGTCGGCAGTTGAGGGCTCAGCTGTAACCTCGGTGATCATTAAAGGTGTGAACAACGAATTTTCAACGCTTAAGGGTGTTGTTGAAGATACATTACATGTTCTTTTGAATTTCAAAGGAATAGTAATTAAGAATACCACGGGACAAGCAGGGAAAATGCGTTTGGTAAAAAATACGCCAGGTCCGGTTCGTGTTGGTGATATTACCTGCGATCCGCATTTGTCAGTTATTAATACTGAGCATTTCTTAGCAACCTTGGCTGCCGATGGAGAACTTGATGTTGAGTTCTTTGTTGAGCCAGGACGTGGTTATCAGCAAGCGCAATGGCCACAAGGCGATCAGTTACGAGCTGATGGACGTATTTATCTTGATGCAATGTTCTCTCCAGTAAAACGGGTTGAATATCGTATTGAACAAGCACGTGTTGGCGACCGTTTTGATTGTGATAAATTGATCATGAGCATGACCACCAATGGTGCTGTTTCACCACAAGATATGGTTCATTACGCTACTTCAGTATTGCGTACCCAGCTTGAGCATTTTTTACTTGCTCAAGAGCTTCCATTCAATGAGATTTCCTCTTCATCTGAGCAAAAAGGTGAACGTGAATTCAAGGTGGAAGGGGATAACCCAACACGTGGCTTACCAGTTGAGCTATTTCTTAAGCCAATTGATGAGCTTGAGTTTTCAGTTCGTGCACACAATTGCTTAATTGGTGCTGGTATTAAGCGTGTTATTGACTTAGTCAATATGAATGAAGAAGACATCCTTAAAATTAAGAATTTCGGTCGCAAATCATTGCGTGAAGTAAAAGAAATTCTTTCTGCTTTCGGCTTGCATCTTGGTATGAATATCAAAGAGCTTGACCTCAAGAAAGCAATTAAGGACCAAGAAAAGAAAGCTGCCTAAAAAGGATTATCAACCATGATGCATCAAAACGGCCGTAAAAAGCTAAATATGAAATCAGCACATCGTAAAGCGATGTTGCGTAACCAAGTGATTCACTTCATCAAGAATGGCGTGCTGCAAACCACCAAGCCTCGCTTGAAAGAAGTACAACGTTTAACAGAACGCATTGTAACACTTGCTCGCGTTGGTTATGATTTCAACACTATTCGTCGTATTAAAGCAATGTTGCCATACGATGAAGCAGCTGTTGTGAAATTAATCAAAGAAATTGCTCCTAAGTATGTTGGTCGCCCAGGCGGTTACACACGTGTAATTCCTCTTGGTCGCCGTACCAGCGATACAGCGCCTATTGCTCGTCTTGAATGGATCTAGTGTATTGAAAAACTAGAGAACCAGACAAGCGCACTATAAGTGTAAAAAATAAAAAGCCCCGAGATGACTAAATCATCTCGGGGCTTTTTATTACACTTCAGTTTTTCTAGTGTCTTAGTTTATTCTCCATCAATTTTCTTATCAAGGCGAACAAGGATTGTTTCCATTAATAGCAAGGCTGCCGGCGTATGTTTCATTAATTCATCGGCTATTTCTTCTTGATAAATGTGGCTTGTTTGATTGCGTGATTTGATCATGTTAATAAGCTGTTCAGCTTCTGTTTCGGTAATAATATGATATCGAGCAGTGGTGCGTATTATAGCCCGAGGGGTTGTTTCTTCTGGGGCAAGAGCTACTTGTTCCAGATAAAGTTTTAGTATTTTCCAAAATTGATCTGTCGCAAGTTCAAATCGTTTTATCGTAGAATCTCTATAGGTACGTGCTGCTCGGAGCCCTTCTTCTGATATAAGATTAAGTTTTTGACAGGTTGTTTGATAGTCGCTGATAGATTCTGCTAAACGGTCTAATAGTTGATGTAATTGCATTCGCTTTTTTGTAAATTTTATGTCCATAGAATAGCATCCTTATGTACTTCTTCTAAAAAATCAGCATCTACACTATGCAAGTCCACAACATCAACCTGTACGTGAATATCACTCTCTTCAACATCATCCCATATGCGTAGCATGGTAGCAAAAGGTATTTTATAGCCTACATCAATAGCAACATCATAATCAGCACCTTCTTTATGGGTACCGCGTGCACGTGATCCAAATAACATGATTTTGCAATCTGGAACATGGCGATGAATAATGGTGATAAGCTGGCTTTTAACATCAATCATAGATTTACATCATAGGCAGGGTGATACCAACTTGTTTCATATATTTACCTTTGCGGTCAGCATAGGAAACGTCACACATGGTGTCTGATTCAAAGAAGAGCACTTGTGCAATACCTTCATTGGCATAGATTTTAGCTGGTAGCGGAGTGGTGTTTGAAATTTCTAAGGTCACGTATCCTTCCCATTCTGGTTCAAAGGGGGTTACATTGACAATAATGCCACAACGCGCATAGGTTGATTTTCCTAAGCACACGGTCAGCACATTGCGGGGGATTTTAAAGTACTCGACACTGCGCGCAAGGGCAAAGGAATTAGGCGGCACAATGCATACATCAGTTTCGATTTTAATAAAAGAATCTTCTTTAAAGTTTTTTGGGTCAACAATAGCGTTAAATACATTGGTGAATACTTTAAATTCATTAGCAACACGAATGTCGTACCCATAGCTTGATAATCCAAAGCTAATGACTTTATCGTTTGTTTCTCCGGGGATACGAACTTGACGATCTACAAACGGTTCAATCATCTGGTTTTGCAGTGCTTGTTCTTTAATCCAGTTATCTGCTTTGATGCTCATAACAATCTCCTTGTTGATCCGCTCTTTCACCCCTACGGGGCGTCGTTCAGAACTAGCGTTCTGTATTTCGACAGGCTGAGCAGGAGCGGATGTGATGTGTCTATTTAAAATGCGTTAGCAGCTTAATAGATACTCTTATATTTTTACTAATGGAATTACCTATTATTTCTATCATAAGATAACAACCAAAGATAGTAGTTGATGTTGAAATAAGTTGGGGGGAGTTATTCTGCCGCCCTCCTGAGCTTGTCGAAATACAGAATGCTAGTTCTGAACGACGACCCGTAGGGGTGGAAGAGCGGATTTAATTACAAGGGAGTGGGAATGCAATTAGTTAAATCTTCCTCAAAAGTAGCAATTATCGGTGCTGGCGCGGTTGGTAGTAGTGCGGCATATGCCTTGATGCTTAATGGGGTTGCGTCTGAAATTGTACTTATTGATATTCATAAAGAAAAAGCTGAAGGGGAGGCACTTGATCTTGCTCATTGCCGGCAGTTTACTGATGCAACGATTATCAATGCGGGGGATGACCTAAGCTTAGTAAAAGGAGCCGCGGTTATTGTACTGACTGCAGGGGTGGCACAACAGCCGGGGCAAACACGTGCTGATCTATTGGCAACTAATGTTGCCATATTTAAGCAATTAGTTCCTGCCATAACTAAGCATAATCAGCATGCTATTTTACTGGTTGTAACCAATCCCCTGGATATTATGACCTATGTAACGCTGCAGCTTTCGGGTAGAGATGCTTGTCATGTATTTGGCACGGGGACAGTCTTAGATACAGCACGATTGCGTTTTTTAGTGGGAGAATATTTTTCAGTAAGTCCCAAAGATGTGATGGTAAATGTAATGGGGGAGCATGGGGAAGAGGCCTTTGCCTCTTGGAGTAGTGCCTCTATTGCAGGAATTTCATTGCGGGATATGCCCGCTTACAATGCTGGTGCTATGGCTGATCTTTTTACCAAAACTAAACAAGCAGCTGAAGAAATTATACGTAAAAAAGGGGCTACTTATTACGCTATTGGGCTGGTAATTACCAAAATTATTCGGGCTATTATTCATAATCAAGCACGTATTTTTTGTGTATCTACCTTTGTTCCAGAAAACAATCTCTGTATCAGTATGCCTACCATTATTCGTAAAAGTGGCATTTGTCAGCGCTTGCCATTGGTTCTTGATGCACAAGAGCAGCGTTTATTTCAGCAGTCGACAAAGAAAATTGCTGCGGAGCTATCACGAGCACATACTTTTTTATAAAACATAATCATTAAAGAAAAATTTTTTTCAAATCTTTACAAACGAAAAGCCGGCTCCGTAGACTCAGGCATTGTTTTGAATAGAAGTCTAGGTGTATCAAAAAGAAGTCCTGAAGGAGGAGAAGAATGAAGAGAGTCCATAGCGTGCTTCTGCTCGCAAGTTTGCTGCTTTGCACGACTTGTAGCGGGTTAAAAGCAAGTTTAGATTTTGGTAGTAAAGATGCCAAGATCAGTATTGCATCTGGCACACAGTTAAATATTACTTCTAGCAACATGAGTATTGACGGTACGTTGGAGTTGCTGTCAGGAGGGGTTGTTAGTGGCGCACCAGTTGCTTTTGATAATGGGGTATTGAGTTCACGTGGTCTTGATGCTCGACTAACGGGGTCTTTTGATCCATCTGGTACTGATTCTCTGAAGTTGTATGGAGGTGGTAGTTTTTACGTAGAGCCAGGAACTACATTACAAGGCATGACTGTTTTTGGTGAAAATACCATTTCTGGCCAGCCTTCATTTGCTGCTCCAGTAGTGCTTCATAATGACAACGCTGGGCTTACATTGAATATACAAAGTGTTTTAGGGCAAGATATTATGATGCATGGTGGGGTTCTTTCACTAGCAGATAATCTTGCGCTAGCAGACAATGTTCGTCTTGTTGGTGACGGGGTTGTTCTGCTCAACAATCGCCGTCTTGATCTTGGCAGCACATACACTGGTCTATGGGATGGTAATCTTGCTTTTTATCAAGCACTCGATCTTACCTTGAACGGGTCGCTACATCTTTCTGGTCAATGGAATTTTGCAGGTCCGCTTAGTGGTGGCAATGGTAACAACGTGATTAACGGCAAGGGCTGTGTGCTTGATCTCTCAAGCGGCGGAGCACTTTTTGTTGGGCTTTCTTCTGCGCTACAGCTTAATAACATTGTGGTCAAAGGTATTGGCAGCGGTGATGGTGATGGATCTGGCGCGTTGGGATTTGTTGATACTTCAGCGATTATAAAAACATCAAGCACCACACTGCAATTTGATAACCAATACACGCTTAGTGGGCAAATGGTTGTACAAGGCCCAACGGTATTAGCGCTTGCTGATAAGAATTTTATTGTCGGTGATAACGGTAGCTTGATTGTTGATGGTACTACGTTGTGGATTGACCCAATGGGTGCTGTAACAAATCCAGGTACTGTTATTGTGCCTGCTGGTGGTAGCGGCAGTATTACCTATTTGAATGGTGGAACCATTAAGTTTGCACAAAATCATGGGCTTTCTACCTTCCAGCTCGTAAGCAATACACTAACCAATACTAACATTGTGCTTGATTCTTCAGTAACGCTTGACCCAGGTCAACGGTTAGTGGTGAGTGGTCAAGTTTCTATCGATGGTAATGGTTCATACATTGAATTTATGGACCCAAATCATTCACAACTTATTCTGCAACCAGGTAGTACGCTAACGCTTAAAAACATTGAGTTCCGTAACTTAAAATCGAATACCTTAGATTTGCGTGCTACGGCTACAGATATTGCGGTTGCTCAAGGAACTAATCCTGTTGATGAGTCAAAAAATGCCTTCAGTAGCGCACGTATTAAAATTAACCAAAATGTTGAATGGAAGCTTGATCAAGATATTACCTTTACCAACGGTACCATCGAAGTGGTGAATACCGATGCAGAAACTGGTGTTCTTAACGTATTTGTGATGAGCAGCGAAAAAACACCAAAGACATTCTATGTGGCTCCGCTTCTTGATCCATTTGGTGGCATAACACTTGACCACGTTCAAACATTCTCATTGAATCACAATACACTGCAGCTTGAAAACGTTACGTTCCGTGGTCTTCGCAGCGTGCAGGCGATGGTTGATGATGTTGCTTCTCCAGCAATAGCGCTTTCAGGTAATGCATCGATTGACCAAGATGCAGGCTTGCCTACCGGCGTTCGTGCGGTTGATATAGCTGCTATTACCAATAACATTGATATTTTTGTTGAAAATGAAAACAACCGTTTGATGATTCGCAACTCAGTCCCAGCTTCAGAAGCAGCGCAGATTCAGGCATCAAACAATGCTACGATTGCTCTGCCAACGTACACTGAATTTATTTTGAACAATAACATCTACTTTGGTGACAGCCCAATCAACCACTTGATGGTAAGTTTTAGCACCACCCAAACAACCCAGCCAATGGTAACCATTACCAGTGACCCGGGCATTCAGCTCACTTCCGCTAACGGTATAGCGCACCTAGAGTTCACTGATCAAAACGTTATGCTCAACTTGGCAAGAAGTGGTGCCTTCTCTATCGATTCTAATGGCATGCTTTCTTACAACAACTTGTTTATTCAAAACTTCCCAATTCAACAGCTTGCCAATGATATTGTTACATCAAGTGTTGCGCTTGGTGGTGCTGGCATGGATGCATCGTTTGTGCGTTCGCCAAAATACATCAAACGTCACAAGCGTGTTAACACCTTGCAGCTCAAGCGTATTGCCGAAGGTAATGTACGTGTACCAACCCGCAAAGCGATTAAAAACAGCAAGAAAAATGAGCCAGTGCTTGTAGCTGGAAGGGTGACAAAACGTTCTAAAAAATCACCACAAGCAGTAGCGGCATCAAAAGTGCATGCTAATGTGTTATCAGCAAAAAGCTATCTGCATGACTTAGATGAAAAACGTGCTAAAACGCGTCAAGCGGTGATTGATGAATTGGCTCCAAGAGCAGCAACACGTTCTGTTGAAGGCGTGGTAGCTAACGTGCTGCAACCAGCTTTCTATTCACCTGCAATTGCTGGATTGTCTGTTTCAACTGCTATTTTAAATGCAACGCAAATTCAAACAGCACCATTTACTGGTGGCATGACGGTGATTAATGGCACTGTTGGTGGCTATGATGCTACCGCTAATGCTTATCGTGGGTTCCTTGCGTTGCCTGGTACAAACGTACTTGGTCAAGGTGCCACTCTTTATTTCTACGACACACAAGAGCTCAATGGCGACGGCAATGCTGCTCGTTTGAGCTTCCAAGGTGGTACTGATTCTACTCCTAACCTCATGGTGGTTGGTTCGCCTGCGGTAACAAGCAACAATGCAGTACTTACGATTGATTGTACTGCTGATAGCCTCAGTGGCCTTGGCTTAGCGCAAAACACCAATCTTGAAATTCGTGTTGTTGGGAATGGGCAATTAAAATTAGGTGGAACATTGGTATTGCCTGATGGTTGCAACGTTCGTATTACTCAAGATAGAACAGCAAAAGCAGCCGAGCCAGTAGTACTGCTTGACGGCTTTAATGTTCAGTTTATGGGCGCTGATGCAACCAGAGCTCGTTTTATTGTAGATGCAGCAGTAGCATTTGGTAGTGGTAGCAATGGCTTGAGGGTAACGGGTCTTGGTAGCTACATTATTGGTGAGAATGCCGATTTTGCTCCAACCACAAACATGCTTATCTTTGGCTCTGATGTACCAGAACATGGTGACCAGAACGGTGTTAATATTATTATTGATAAAGGTGCTCGCGTTAATCTTGGTGCCGGTACTGCCATTAATTCACGCTATGGCCAGTTCAACTACTTCATCAACAGCATTATCGATCTGAACGGTGGGGTGCTTGCTATGAACAGCTTTGGTACCAGAACGCTGCCCGCTAATGGCTTTGTAAACGCCGTGGTATTTGGCAAAGACGGTGGTATCAATTTCACCCTGGGTGAAGACGATGCTCCAGGCAGATTAGTAATTGGTCACAACGTGCGCCGCGGTGGCGGCATTGCGCCAAGCAACCTGAACGTTCCTGGCGCTGCTACGCCATTGCCAATTGCCTGGGATGGACGCAAAGGTCAATTCACCACTGATGGTACTGGCCAAGTAGAGTTCGTTGATCTTGAAGCGGGGTACGACAAATCAGTAACCGGTGTACTGGCAAATCCTGATGCACTCAAAGTGAACGGCAGTCTGCAAGCTGGTGCTATTGCCCTACCAGCAATCCAACAAAATGCTGGATTTAGCAATACCGTGTATGTGAATGGCGACCGCACTGCTGTGCGCAGTGCTGATGGCTTGGTAACAGCACAGTTGCCTGCTGGCGTTGGCGTTTCAAGCGAGTACAACAGTGGTGAAGGTCTGAGCTGCAGTGACGCGAATGGATTTGCCTTCAATATCGACATGGCTAACCAAAAAGACCTCAACGGCGTTGGTGTAACCTTTACTGAAGCTGACCGCGTTTAAAGAAGTGAGAAAAGGATGAAAACAATGAATAAAAACATAGTAATGTTACTCGCGGCGCTGATTTCCCTCAGCGCCGGGGAGACGGTG
>Ga0194129_10001079_pt1 | contig 47101 bp, 31 predicted proteins | sample TA2KigCa35mmetaG_FD_150862 | JGI IMG/M metagenome (GOLD analysis project Ga0194129, IMG submission 150862) | Freshwater microbial communities from Lake Tanganyika, Tanzania - TA2015038 Kigoma Deep Cast 35m | ecosystem: Environmental > Aquatic > Freshwater > Lake | place: Tanzania: Lake...
AATGATAGAATATCTACGAACATATTATCCAGAGGATTTCAACGATTATACAGAAAGTTCTGAATATATTGCTTTGATAGATTTAATTGCTTTTTTAGGACAAAGTTTAGCCTTTAGATCTGATTTAAATGCACGTGAAAACTTCATTGATACTGCTGAACGTAGGGACAGCATACTTAAATTAGCTAGGTTAGTAAGTTACAATCCTAAGCGCGGCACGCCAGCCGCTGGCTTTATGAAATTTGATAGTGTTAGCACTACAGAAACATTGTTTGATAGCACAGGCATTAATCTAAGCAATACAGTAATCAACTGGAATGATACTAGTAACGAAAACTACTTAGAACAATTTACCACAATTTTAAACGCTGCTCTAGTGGCTTCTCAAGCAATTGGGAAACCAGGACCAACAAAATACTTGAGCGGCATTCGTACTGACGAATACACAGTCGATATTATTTCAGGAATCTCACCCACATTTCCTTACACTGCATCTATTGCAGGAGTGACTTTTCCATTTGAAATAGTAAGTGCAACATGCGCAAGCCAAGAATACATATACGAGTCAACTCCAAGTCCTGGCGGAGCATTTAATTTTTTATATAGAAACGATAACCAAGGCAATTCTAGCAACAACACCGGTTATTTTTTCTATTTCAAACAAGGCACTCTCAACAGTTTAGATTTTTCTATTACAGAAAGTTTACCAAATCGAATTGTTAATATCAACTTTGATAATATCAATAATACCGATGTATGGCTTTACTCACTAACAACTGCTAATAACCTCAGCACACTATGGACACAGATACCAGCGGTAAACGGAGTTAATGTAATATACAATAATTTAGAAGAAAGAAATCTCTACAGTGTAGCAACTAGGGCCAACGATCAAATTGATTTGGTATTTGGGGATGGTTCTTTTACTAATATTCCTATAGGTAATTTTAGAATTTATTACAGAGTTAGCAACAATTTAACTTATAAAATTACACCTGATGAAATGTCAGGAATTACTATAAACATTCCTTATCGAGGAAGAACTGGTCGCGCAGAAACACTAACAGTTAGAGCCAGTCTACAATATACGGTTACCAATGCAATATCTCGTGAGTCGCTTGAGAGTATACGAACAAATGCACCACAACAATACTATACTCAAAATAGAATGGTTACCGGCGAAGATTATAATGTCTTGCCTTTTACTACATTTAACAATATATTAAAGTTAAAAGCCACAAACAGAACTAGTTCAGGTATCAGCAGATATCTAGATGTAATTGATGCAACAGGCAAATATTCTAGCACTAATATTTTTGCTCAAGATGGAATAATTTATAAAGAAGATTATTTAGAAACAGAAACTTTTCAATTTACCAGCACTGTAGAGGTAAATGCAATTGTTAGAAACACTATCAAACCATTGATATCAAGTATTACCACACGTCATCTATATTATGATACAGCAACACGCACACAGCCATTGGGTTCGGCTATTGTAGCATCAAGTATGATATCTGGCAAACCTTATAAAATAATAAGTGTTGGCACCAGTAACTTTGTTAATTTTGGCGCTGCAGAAAACACTGTAGGAACTATTTTTTATTCAACTGGTGCTGGTACAGGCACGGGCACAGTTAGCCTTGTAGCAATGTGGACACAATCTTCTAATTCAGGTGGACGTAGTTTTGGCACATTCACTAGCCCCAATTATACATTTTTAGTGCAGGGTAGTCTTGTAAAATTTATTGCTCCAGCTGGAAAATACTTTGATGCGCAAAATCAATTGCAAACAGGCACTCCAAGCACTGAGTACCAAAGAACTTCTATCTGGGGTAGTATAATTGATTACGATTCTCCAGGATTAACATCGGTAGCCACCCTAAGCACGGTTATTCCTAGTAATGCTATAATTAGTGAAGTAATACCGTTGTTTGCCAATGATTGGTCAGAAACATTAATTAATAATATAATTGTACAAATATTAAGTTACAAAACTTTTGGTATAAGATACGACATCCCAACAATGACATGGAACATTGTTGAAAGTCAAAATTTAGGCGACGGTAACTTTAGTCTTACAAACGCAGGTAGCACAGCCGGTACAGGATTGGACGATAGTTGGTTTTTAAGTTTAAATTTTAGTAATGGCGAATATACAGTTCTCAACAGAGGTATCAATTACTTTTTTGAAAGCGAAAGAGAGACAAGATTTTACTTTGATCCAGACATAAGAGTTTATGACAGTAGAACTGCAACTACTTTAATAGACAGTATTAAAGTACTACGTACAAACACGCAAGCAGACTCAAGCCAACCATTATTTTATAGTCAAATATATAGAATTTGGGAAAAAGCTGTTGGAGCAGATGGTATTGATGATAACAGGAAAATTCGTATAACTTTTCCAGATGACAATCTTGACGAAGTTCCGGACGATCCAGATTTGTTTTTAGAACTAGTGGCACCCACTGTGAATAGTCAAAATAAAAATATATTTTTTATTCAATCTTTAAATTTATATAATTTTTTACAGTATGATCCTGTTGATCAAGATACCGTAGTTAGTGCTTACAGTACCAAAAGTGATATTATTGAACATATAACTTTATATGCAACCGGCACCGTCTTTTATGCATCTGAGGGAAATCCTTTAGTTACCGGTGAAGATATTCCTACATTTTATCAATCAACTGGTCCAGATTTGGTTACACTTACAAATTATATTGCAAGAGTTGGTCGACAATACCTTCAATTTCAATACAAACATAATGCTCCAAATAATCGTAGAATTGATCCAAGCCCAAACAATTTAATTGATTTTTATATTCTAACAAAAACTTATGCCAATGATTATATAGCATATATCACCGACACAAGCGGAAAGGTTGTAGAACCTGAATCCCCTTCCATATCAGATTTGAGAACAGAATTTGGATCAATTGAGGCATATAAAACAATAAGCGATAGTATAGTGTATAATCCAGCAATTTTTAAGCCTCTGTTTGGGAATAAGGCTAATCCTGCCCTTCGTTCTACATTTAAGGTTATCAAAAATTCAAATGTAACTATTAGTGACAATGAAATTAAAAGCCAAGTTATAGCGGCCGTGAACACATATTTTGATGTCAATAATTGGGATTTTGGTGAAACTTTTTATTTCAGTGAACTAAGCGCATATTTGCATTCAGTTTTAGCGCCTAACATTAGCAGTATAGTTATTTGTCCATCCAATACCGGAAGTCAATTTGGCACATTGTACCAAATCAACGCTCAACCTGATGAAATTCTCATTAGTGCAGCAACCGTCGATAATGTACAAATTATTTCTGCAATTACAGCAGCTCAACTAAACACACTTTCGTATTAGGATTAAGTTATGGCAGTTTTTAAAACTATACAGTTTTTACCAGAAATTTTTAGAACAGACACTAATCAAAAATTTCTAAATGCAACAGCAGATCAATTAGTTAGCGAACCTAATCTAATTAAAGTCAATGGTTACATAGGTAGGAAACTTGCCCCTTCTTATAAAAGCACTGATAGTTATATTACTGAACCTACCAAAGATAGACAAGATTACCAACTTGAACCTAGTATTGTAATCAAAGATACTAGTACCAATAATTTACTTTTTGCAACAACATACACAGATATAATTAACAAAATTTCATTTTATGGTGGCCTTACTAATAATCACAATAGATTATTTGATAATGAATTTTATTCATACGATCCGCAAATTGATTTAGACAAATTTGTTAACTACGCTCAATACTATTGGCTAGAAAATGGACCAGATGCGGTCAGCGTAAGTACAAACAATGTACCGCTGCAAAGAACTTTTATTGTAAATTATGATTCAGTTACAAAAACCTATAAATTTGAAGGTTTTAATGATGTTCCAAATCCCACAATTTCATTGGCAAGAGGCGGAACATATTTGTTTGTAGTTAATAATCCAGGAAATAAATTTTATATACAAACTGGTGCAGGTGCTTTGGGGATAGATACTAATGTTGGAAATCTTAGCACTAGAAATGTTTTAGGTGTAACAAACAACGGAACCGATGTTGGGACAATTACATTTACTGTGCCCTCTATAGATGCACAAATTGAATGGTCGTCAATGCCAACAGTTGACACTGTAGAATATGCTACAAGTCTAAGTTACAAAGACGTTCAAGGTGCTAATCCCGACGAGCTAAATTTGGTGTTTGGCGGATTAGATGGACCTTCTACTTCTCTTGATGGGAAAAAATTAATTTTTATAAACAACGAGTACGTAGACAATGAATTTTGGTCTGATACTCCGATTGCTGTAATATCTGGTATTGTTTATGCAGATAATTATGACATGACAATCTATGACATAGACAATTCGCCATTTGATCCAGGTGAATTAATTCCATTTGGTAATAGAAATGACATCTTTCAAATTTCAATACTACCAGATATTTTAGGTATCAATAGGATTGTTTTACAATCTATTGTTGATATACCAACCGAAACTAAGGTAAGAGTTATTTCTGGAACTAACAATGTTGGCAAAGAATATTATAATAGATATAATTTATTGTTGGAAGTTCCTCCTGTTACTTCTAATTTAAATCAATTATTTTATCAAGATGACCAGGCTGATAGTGCAATAGGTCTGATTGGATTAATAGACTCTAATGATTCTATAATAGATGTCAATTTAAAAATTATAGGACAAAAAAACTATGTAAGCCCTAATGGAATTTTGTTTACCAACGGTCTAAAGGTATCATTTGATTCAACTGCTACCTATCCCTATGCTAATAATACTTTCTATGTAGAGGGAGTTGGAACTGCTATAAAACTTATTCTAGTCACAGATTTAATTTGTCCTGAACTTGATAATGATATTTCAAATCAGGATTATCTAACAATAAATCGAAGCAACTTAGATTTGAATGGATGGACTAGAAGTAACAGATGGTTTCATGTTGAAGTGCTTGAAAAAACTGCAGAATACAATAATACTGATTTATTGATTAATCAAAATTATAGGGCGCAAAGACCAATAATTGAATTTGTAGAAAATCTCCAATTATTTAACTTTGGCATTACAGCTAAAAAACCAATTGATATATTAGATTTTACAATTACAAATGCGTTTACTCAGGTGCAAGGTGTAATCAGTGCTTCTACTACACAATTTATATTGACGATAGGATCAAACACAATAACTCTTACCAATGGTGACAGAGTAGTTTTTGCAGCTGATGAAAATCTTGAAGTTCGTAATAAAATCTATAATTTCAGCATAGAGTTAACAAAAGAGACTCCAGTACCTGCAGTATATAGAGCGTACATTATTGAAACAGATGATTATGAGATAGAAACAGGAAATACCGTAATAGTAAAAAAAGGTGTAACTGGCAACAAACAATGGCATTTTAATGGAACAACATGGATAGAATCTCAACAAAAAACCACTGTAAATCAAGCGCCTAAATTTGATGTTATTAACAATGACGGAATAAGTTTTAGCGATCAGTCCGTGTATCCTATCTCAGATTTTTCTGGCACCAAGGTTTTTTCTTATAAACAAGGAAATGGAGCAGTTGATCAAATACTAGGATTTGCTTTAAGTTACAAAAATTTAAATACCCAAGGCGACATTCAATTTGAAAATAATTTTGATAGTGATTCTTTTACCTACAATACGAATTCAGGTGTAGGTAATGCCATTAATATAAATTCAGGTTTCTTACAAAAAAATATCACACTAAACACCAGTATAAGAACTAATACATGGATCATTAATAGTAATTTTACAAAACAATATCAGACATTTACATTCACATATGACGGTACAACCAATCTTTTCCCTATAGATATTTTGCCTGACATATCAACGGATCTGCCAAATACAAAAGTTGTTATTAATAAAACATTACTAAACAATTCCAAATTTGTTATTACGCAAGTCGTTGACAAATTAACTATATTGATTGATCCATCTTTATTAACAGTGGGCGATGTTGTTTTTGTAAGTATTTTTAATTCGCAAGATAAATCTAATCTTGGATTCTATCAGATTCCTCAAAATTTTGATAACAACAGTCTTAATAATAATTTAGAAACTTTGACCTTAGGACAAATGAGAAATCATTTGATAGAAAGCAGTTCAAATAGCCTTAACATTGTTGGCACGGTTCCGGGTAAAAGCAATCTTAGAGATATAACTTTTTTAAATAAAGGCGGCAGTATTTTACAACACAGTGCGCCTGTTATTTATTCAGGATTGTTTTTAAACCATCCTACAATGAATTTTGTTAATTCTATTCAACTTGCCTCAAAAGAGTACACACAGTTCAAAACAAAATTTTTAGAACTTGCAGTAAATTTAAATTTAAACAGAAATAATGTTGCTGAATCAGTTGATATAATCATGGCATCTATTAATAGTGTGAAAAACGACAGTTTTCCTTGGCACTACAGTGATATGGTTCCATATGGTGATGCTGATAAAATAGTTTTACCTAGTTATCAAATATTTGATACTGATATTAGAGCTTACGAGATAACAAATATTTTCAACGATAACGTTGTTAGTAACAAAGCAGTTTATGTATACCTAACTAGAGAATTAGAAGGCGAAACAATAACCAGTTTGTTGGTAAAAGGCCAAGACTATTATTTTGATCAAACTAGACCTGCTGTAATTATTCAGTATAGTTTTAATTTGTTATACAACGACATTTTAACAGTTGTTGAATATAACAGTACTGATGGTAGTTACGTTCCTGAAACACCTACCAAGTTAGGCCTGCATCCTAAATTTAGCCCGGCAAAATTTCTTGATAACACTTACAGAACTCCAATTTTTGTAATTCAAGGACACGACGGTAGTATTACTCCAGCATTCAATGATTTCAGAGATGACTTTTTGTTAGAATTAGAAAAAAGAATTTATAACAACTGTAAAATTTTTTATAATCCAATAAATTTTAATATCAATGATGTTGTTCCGGGCAAATGGCGATCGGTAGATTATAGTCTTCAGGAATTTAATGAAGTGCTTACTCAAAACTTTTTACGTTGGGCAGGAACTAATAGAGTCAATTATACCACAAATACTGTTTTTTCGGCATCGGACGGTTTTACTTGGAATTATAAAAAATTTAGAGATACAATCAATGGAGAATCGTTGCCAGGTACATGGCGTAGTATATTCAGATATTTTTTTGATACAGACCGTCCACACACACATCCTTGGGAAATGCTAGGTTTTAGTGAAAAACCAGATTATTGGAATGATAGGTATGGTCCTGCTCCATATACCGGAGGCAATTTTATATTGTGGAATGATTTAGAAATTGGTTACATTCACTCTGGAACCCGCGCCGGAATTGATTTTAGATATAGTAGACCTAGAGTTCTCGACGAGAACGGCGAGGTGTTACGCCGTGGTCTAACAGACATTATTCCGGTTGACGACAATGGTAATTTAAGAAATCCTAGTGAATTTTTGGTAACAGATTTTGATAGTGCAAATGCTAATGTAAGTTTTTCGGTGGGAGATATTGGACCAACTGAGTTGGCCTGGCGTAGAAGTAGTGACTTTGTTTTTGCACTACAACAAGCCCTTGCATTGCTCAAACCTGCAAAATATTTTTCCTTATTATTAGACTTAGAAAATTATTTCCGCAGTTCAACAACCAGTCAATTTATTTGTCTTGAAAATAATTTACATTTGCAACCAGCATTTATAAAAGTAAATGGGTACATAGATACCAATGGAAATGTTGAAAGATCGGCTGGATATATAAATTGGATAAGAGATTACATACAAAATTTAGGCATTGCCAATTCAGGAGAATTAGTTAAAAATAATTTATCAGCAATTTCTGTACAATTATCATATAAAATGGCCGGATTCTCAGATAAAAAATTTATCGAATTATTGGCAGAACAATTAAGTCCTAGCAGTATCAATGATAGCGTTATTGTGCCAGAAGAAAACTATTCAATTGAGTTGTATAAAAGTAGTCCTATAAATGTAATCACTTATTCGGCTGTAATAGTAGAAAGGACACAAAATGGCTACACCGTAATTGGGTATAACACTAATAAACCTTATTTTAGTATTATACCAAGTTTGCCAAATAATAATGCATACACTATTCAAACATCTGGACAGCGTGCTACAATTTATAAAGATGCTAGAAATACAAGAACTAATATTCCTTATGGATACGAATTTAGCACCAAGCAACAACTAGTTGATTTTCTAGTTGGTTATCAAAGATTTTTACAGTCTCAAGGATTTGTTTTTATAGACAGAGATAATCAATTAGCACAAACAAAAGATTGGATATTAAGTGCTCGAGAATTTCTACACTGGTCCGCACAAGGATGGACGCCGGGTAATATTTTAGTTTTAAGCCCAACCGGTAATACATTCAAAGTAGTAAATAAATCAGCAACAGTAGACGAAATTACTAATACATTTAACAGTGGGCGAGTAATTGATTTAAATTATGAAGTTATAAAGAAAAATAATTTTACGGTCACAAGGGACGATGGAGTTTTTACTTTTAAAACTTTCAATGATCAAATTATTGGACTTGCTGAACTTAATCTAGTTCAATACGAGCATCTACTTTTACTTGATAATACAACTGCATTCAACGATATAATTTATGTTTCAGAAACTGGTAACAGACAATATCGATTACGGTTAGTAGGCGCAAAAACCGGTTTATGGAATGGTAGTTTAGAATTACCTGGTTATATCTATAGCAATAAAAATGTTGATGCATGGAGACCCGGCCAAGATTATCTAAAAGGGGCAATAGTTTCTCATAAATTTAGATTTTACACTGCTTTAGAAAATATAAGTGCGTCTGATCAATTTCAAACATCAAGTTGGAAACAAATAGAACAAAGTGAACTTAAATCAGGCATCGTAAACAATTTGGCCACTAATGCATCAGATAGTCTTAGATACTATGATATTAACGATCAGCCGCTCAATGAAAAGATTCAACTATTTAGTAATGGATTAATTGGATTTAGACCTAGGCCGTATTTTACAAATCTTGGGATAGATGTGACTACACAATCAAAATTCTATCAGGGTTTGGTAAAGCAAGGTGGAACTGCAAACGCAATTAATGCCCTCAAAGGAGCACAATTTAATAATCTGAATACTGAATTAAATTTCTTTGAAAACTGGGCGTTTAGAGTAGGAGAATACGGCGCTTTAGATATAAACAGGTTTGTTGAATTTATTCTACCAGATGGACAATTTGAAAATAATCCTGCTATATTTCAACTTGTTGATAACACTATACAATCTCAACCGGATATTCTATCTTTTAGCAGTGCCGATGTTTATAAAGCAAATGGTAATTTTACACCTAATTTCTTAAGAAGTCAATCCCGAGCAGAACCTGCCGAACTTAAACCATTGCCTACTGCTGGATTTGTGAACAGGGACGACGTAAATGCAACTGTGTTTAGTTTATCTGATTTTGACAGTTTTAATTCATTTATTGATGACATTGGTGTAGGTTACACTATTTGGGTAGCTAAAGATTATGATAATCAATGGAATGTTTTTAGAGCTACTAATGTACCGGGAATAGCATATATTCTAAGATATAATATAGATGACCGGGCTGAATTAATTATAAGCGCAGAGCATGGATTATCAGAATCTGATACAATAATACTAAAAAACTTTGATTCAAGGTACAATGGAGTTTACAGAGTATATTCTGTAATTGACAGTAATAGAGTTTTAATTTCAATAGTAAACAACTTGCAACAACTTATCGAAAGTTCAGCAGTAATTAGTAACGGTTTAGTTTACAAATTACGTAGCAGTAAGTTAACAACACCAATAGATGTGGTTAACAGCGCACCATATGACGGTTGGTTAGAAAATGATAAAATTTGGGTAGAATATCTTGATAATCAAGGTAACTGGGGAGTATATAACAGATCACACCCGTGGGAATTCCAAAATAAGTTATTGTTAGGACAAGGCCAATATACCGGAAATGATCATTTTGGTAAATCGGTTGCAATGGACGCAAATGCATTATACATGTATGGTGGCGCCCCAGACAGCAGTTCGGGTAAAGTAAGTGTGTATGCAAAAAACATTATTACAGACAACTGGGACGAGTTAGGTTTTCTTGCCCCGAACAACAACAACGTTGATAGCTTTGGTCAAAAAATAGTTAATGCTACAGTAGGCAATAGTAATTTTGTTGCTGTAGGCGCACCAGACACATTAGGAAAAAAAGGTGTGGTTTTCATCTATGAAAATCAAGTTTTAATTCAAGTGTTATGTGGCAATAGTCCTAACAATGATGATAAATTTGGCGATTCGTTGGCTATTTCTGATAATGCGCAATACCTGTATATAGGAGCACCAGGCGCTAATACAGTTTTTTGCTATGCCTTGAACTACCCACGCGAGAACACGTCTCAAATTATTACCGGCGATGGTAGCACAACTTCATTCACTATATATAAGCAAGTTGCCAGTACCACAGATATTTTGGTGTTAAATGTCGTTGGAGTCAGTGAGTATCTTCCTAATATAGATTACAGTATTACATCATACACAAGTGGTGTTAATACTTTCACTTACACTGGTACACCATTAGCAACAGCAACAAATAGAGAGCATCCAAATCTTGCAGCAACTGGCGGCACAGGCACAGGAGCAAAGTTTAATGTAACGTTCCGCCAAACAGGTCCAGGCGAACAGGAACTATTTGAAATTGGAAAAATTTACAAGATTGCAACTGTTGGTACTACTAATTTTACATTGATTGGCGCAGCTTCAAATACCGTTGGGGTGGTATTTACTGCTACAAATATAGTAGCAGGTTTAACTGTTCCGTTATCCAGTGGCTCATCATATACCACTGGCACAGCCCATGGTGTTTTTGTTACTTTATCTAATGCAGGTCAGGGATACACAGTTTATGACACGCTTACAATTTCGGGATCTTTGTTTACCGGCTCTCCAGCTGGTTCGAGCCCTGCCAATGATATAACTGCTAATGTATTTGCTATTGCAAACGGCACCAATTTATCATTCACTACTGCTCCATTAATAAATCGGGATATTTCGTTGTTACAAAGAGAAAATCGTTACACTTTCTTAGACACATTACCGTTGGCTAGCGAATCAATTGCAGGAAGCCAATTCGGTTCATCATTAGTTTGTAATTCAGATGGTTCAACAATATCAGTTGGAGCAGAAAATACCAGTGTAAATGGCATAGTTAATTCAGGTGCTGTATATGTTTATCATAGAACCGTAAATGAATTTGTAACAAATGGATCATCTAATATTTTTATTTTACCTGATAATCTTGGTTTTGTTTATAGAGTCTATCTAAACAACGCTCTAATATATGATTTGAATTCGTTGGGAGGCTATAATCCAACGGGGATAGTTGCTAGCTATTTTGTTGTTGGTACAAATACAATTCAGTACGGTGGATTTGGAATTCCAACTTTGCCACAAGGCAATATTATTAAGGTAGAAAGTAATCAGTTCGTTCTAGATCAAATTTTGTATCAACAATCTACCGGTATCACGGGCTCTAATTTTGGTCGAGCAATAGCCATGTGTAACAGTGGGTGTAATATATATGTTTCAAGTCCAAATTACCTAGAGCCAAATTATAGATTTGGATTAGTTACAAGATTTTTAAATGTTGGCAGGGTATACGGTCAAATTACAGGAGAAAGAAATTTTGGTGAAATCAATGTCGATGATATATTGGTGGGGCGCAGTTATCTAATAACAAATACTGGAAATACTGATTTTATATCCATTGGTGCTAGCCCTAGTGCGGTGGTTGTTGGTTCCATTTCAGGAACAACATTGACGGTTACTTCTATTACAAGTGGGCTGGTAAATCTTGACACTTATATTTCTGCAGCAGGATTGCTTCCCTTAACTGAAATATTGACGCAACTAACAGCCACTAATGCAGCATCTGCTACTACTACCGCCAATGGATCAACAGGAGATAACTTCTTTACTGTAGCGTCATTGTCGGGAATAGTGATAGGACAATTTGTATCGGGTTTTAATATACCAAGTAATTCTTATGTTCAAATAATTGACGCAGCGACTTTAACGATAACCATTACTAACCAACTACTAGGAAATTTAACTGCCACTACAGTAGATTTTCACGTAAAAGGCAACACAGGAACATATTCTGTGTCTGTGTCTCAAAGTTTATCGTCAACCACTATAAGTCTACAGCCCGTGCCTGGAATCAATTTCAAAGCAACAGGTATAGGATCAGGCACAGGTTCGGTTGTTGGCGCAGTGTTTATAGGCGAAAGTATTTTTATAAACAATAGACAAATAACTTTTGTAGGGGCTACATTAGATTCTGTTGTATCTACAATAAATGGATCCAATGTGCCCGGAGTTACGGCTTCAATTATTGATAATAAAATTAATATTAGCAGTGACGTTTTAGTTGCAGCGAATAAATTGAACATTGTGTCGGGAAATTCAGGATCTCCCCTTGAAGACTTAGGAATTAAATTACAAATTTATGTTCAAAGCCTGTTACACCCCGAAAACATAGGTGAAACATTTGGAACTGCACTGCAAGTGGATCAGCAAAATGAAACTTTAGTTGTAGCTAGCGATGGGGCTGATATTGAAATTACGTTAATATTTGATAGCCTTGCGTCTTTGTCTACAATATTTGACAGTGGGGGTACAAAATTTGTTGATGTTATTAGAGATAGCGGCGCAGTCTATATATTTAATTTGATGCCAAACCCATACGAGGATGTAAATAATCCTAAACTGTATGCGTACACTCAAAAATTGATAGGGCCAGAATTAGCAACCGGATTTAATTTCGGATCTTCAGTGGATATAAAAGCAAATTATTTAATGGTTGGAGTAGCCAATGATTATGGAATAGTAACTGATGGCGGAAGTTTATATTATTACTTAAATGAAAGTTTAGAATCAGGTTGGAACTTAATTAGGTATAATACACCAAGAGTTGACATTGGTGCAGTCAAATCTGCTTTTATCTACAACGCTGTGTCTCAAAACATCTTAGAATTTTTTGATTATTTAGATCCTGTAAAGGGAAAACTATTAGGGATAGTAGATCAAGAACTTGATTACAAAGAAGAATATGATCCGGCTAGTTATAACAGATCATCTAGAAATGATACTATTAATAACAACAATTTTTATTGGGCCGACAGACAAGTTGGCAAGACCTGGTGGGACTTAACAACTGTAAGATTTATAGATTATGAACAAGATATTTTACAATACAGAGCGAAAAATTGGGGCGCTTTATTTCCTAACAGTGAAGTTACAATTTATGAATGGGTAGAGAGTGATTTTCTTCCCGGCCAATATGTTGATTCAGTTGGCGACGGTGTACCAAAATATATAGATAATTCAGCCTATACTTCAGTAACCATAGTGGACCCTATTACGGGTATCATATCTCAAAAATATTATTATTGGGTCGCTAACAAAACTAGTGTTAATGTTAACATAGCAAGACGTACATTATCTGTAAAAGCATTACAAAATTATATTACTAATCCAAAAGATCAAGGTATACCCTACCTAGGACTTTTATCTACTAATGCAATTGCTATGTACAATATAACTGATAAACTAGTAGACTCAGATGTTGTCATTCATATTGATAATCCCACAGACAGAAATATTAATCTAATTCATAATGAATGGCAACTAGTTCAACAAAATTCTTTAGTAAGTAATGTACCATTACGTGCTATTTTTAAACTTAAGGATAGTTTAATTGGTGTTGATACATATGGCAATATAGTTCCAGATCCTAATCTTAGAGTGCAAGATAGACTAGGCATTTTAAATAATCCTAGACAATCAATGGTTATTAACAGATTGTCAATACTCGAAGAATATGTAACTGTAGTTAACAACCTGTTAAATAAATACCCAATTTTACTAATCACTTATCCTTCGAGACTATATTTAAACGAAACATTACCAACTGTTGGATACGACACGCAAACAGACAGTGTTGAAGATTTAAATTATCTTGACACCAGTGCTTTTGCAAATGGGTATAAAATTCTAGTCCCATCGGATTCAAACTTTCAAGGTAGATGGACAATATACAATTACAATTCAATTAATGATTCGTTTGAACTTTTTCGTATACAAAGTTACCAAACTAACTTATTTTGGACTGCCAAAGTATGGTATGATACCAGTTATCAAAACGGGAAAGAGATAAATTATACAGTCAATATTTATTCTGATATTCAGGCACTGTCCCCTGAGGTTGGAGACTATATCAAGATTTTAGATAATGGCCAGAATAAATGGTTATTATATGAAGTTCTTGGTGACGCTTCTTTAAATTTGATTGGAGCAGAAGAGGGTACATTAGAATTAAGCACAGATATTTACGATATTTCAAGCGGAAGCGGTTACGATACTGCCGTATTTGATTCAGTTGGGATTGATCCACAACCTGTTATAGAATTTCAAAACATTTATGATAGTGTTTATTATGAAATTTTCGCAGGATACCTTAGTCCAGAATTTGATGAATTGTTTTTTACCATTATAAACCAAATCTTTGCTGAACAAAAAACGCCGGACTGGATTTTTAAGACAAGTTTTATTGATGTTTTTCATAAATTAAGAACACTAGAACAGTTTCCTAGTTATATAAGAGATAATCAAAGCTTTTACAATGATTATATTCAAGAAGTAAAACCTTATAGAACTCAAGTACGAGAATATGTTCCTAGTTATTTTAAAGAGGATTATGCATATGGTAATTGGACTGATTTTGATGTACCAAGTGCCTATGATAATCGTTACGGCACTTTTAGGAGTCCTGATATCAATCTCTCGTCGGATGCTGAATTGTTTTTAGCAGATCCGTATTCAGATTATGCCAATAATTATAAATTCAAAGTTGTTGATTTTATCCTTGGAAACATTGGTTTAAATTATTCCTTGCCTCCTAACGTAGAGATTACTGGTGGCGGCGGGTCTGGTGCTAGTGCTGTAACTACACTTTTTGGAAACGGACGAGTGCAAGGAGTAACGGTTATCAACTCGGGATCGGGGTATACTTCAACACCCAATGTTTTTATAAATGGGGGTGGTGTAGGAGCAACTGCGTATCCTATGTTAAAAAATGAATTCTATTCTCTACAATCTAATCTAAGTTACAATTTGATTAGAAGTATTGACACTTCTATAAAATTAGACAGACTAGCATATACAAGTAATTTAATTTTATGGCAACCTAATACTGCTTATGCAAATACTGTAGTTGTATCAGGTAATACTTCGACCGATAGTGGTAATGTATATATTACATCTGGCAATATAATTGTTTACAATAATCAATCATATCTAGCCACCAATGCAAACGTAACCACAGAAGCAATATTTGATTTTACAAGATTTAGTCAAATTGACAGTGGTAATGTTCTTTTGAATGCAATTGATAGAATCGTTTCGTATTACCAGCCTACAGTGGGAATGACTGGCAAGAACTTAAATGAGTTAGTGTATGGGTTGGAATATCCAGGTACTTCAATCATAGGCCCAGAGTATAGATCAAATACATTTACAGTAACAAGTAACATAATATCCTTTAGTTACGAGGGGTTGACTATCAATAGCGCAAATATTGCCGTGGTAGATTTTATTAAACTTGGTTTTGATTTGAACAAAACTATTAGAATTGAGGCAAACGTTCCGTTTGCATTTCAGAATAATGGAATCTTCAGTATTGTAGGTGTAGAACGTGATGCAATGATATTAACAGGGGAGCCGATTGAAACAACTTATAGATTAACATTAAGCACAGAAGTTACAGCTTATGCTGGTGATTTTATTACACAAACTAATACCATTGCTAATGCTTATGTGTTACAAAATGTTATTAATTCTCGTTTTTTAGATATAATTTACACTGTACCAGAATTTACAGTGTCGGCCAATATAATTAGTATTAATGGAACATCCACTGGTGCAAACGTTGGAAATATATATACTGGTGGTAATGTTGACGCAACTATAACTTATATTGATCAAAATTTAATAGTTGATTCTAATATCTATAGTACATATCTGGACACCGAATTAGGCACTAGGCCACAAGATATAAATATTCTAGGTGGTGCATATATTGATTCGTATTCTAGCCATGCTCCCGAAGAACTTATTCCTGGCAGACTATATGATGCTCTAGAAATAAAAGTGTTTAGTAATACTGTTGGAAATACTGCTACATACGGGTTTAGAGTATTTCAACCCATGAGTTCTAATATACTGTATGCAAGAATAAGTGCCAATTCTACAACTACATTATCATCTAATCTTTCAATGACTGATGATGAAATCTTAGTTAACAATGCTGCCGTGTTACCAACACCAAGTCCAAGTCTTGGAAATCCTGGTGTGGTTTTTATCAATGGAGAAAAAATACATTATTATCAAAAATACGATAGTGCAAAGATAGCAACTGCAATACCTTGGATTGCAAATACAGACATCGCAGCGGACACACTAATATCGTTTGGTGGTAACACTTATCTGACATCTGGCAATGTCTATGCTAATGCTAATATATACGTCAACACATCTAATTTGACATTAATAACTCTAAATTCTCTCAGACAAATCCGCAGAGGTGTAGATGGCACAGGAATTTCTAATGTAATTGTATTAGGAAATATTGTTTCTGATGGAAGTCAAGCACAACTAATTCCAAATGCACAAATATTTGCTGCTCAAATTTTTACAGGTAATGTTAACGCTACCGCAAATGTTACATTTAAACTGTTATTAACTTCGAATATAAGTGCAAATCTTGGCGATTATATTACCCAGTTTGTAGGAAACACAGGTAATGCAAGAGTTTTAGATAACGTAACAAACAGCAATCTTATTCCTATAAATTTTGTTACAGGAACTTTTCAATTTGCGTCTAATACTGGAACTAGAATAAATGTAGCAAGTTTAACTACCGGCATTACTAACACTACAGCAAATGTTATAAGTTTTACAGAATTAGGAGCAGTAAATGCCAATGGTAATGTTGTTCTTACTTCAACTAATGTGCTTAGAAGTAATATATGGGAGCAATTTAGCACAACATTAGAAAATAGCAGTACTGTTGGAGCACAATTTATTAGAGCGGAGCCTAGTTATACGCCATGACCGATACCAAACTAAATAGTAATATGGATACAATTTCAGAAGATAAAGATATAGCAGTTGATCAAAGTATTAAGCCTGATGAACTGCATGGCATTCATGTCCAAGGACATATTAAAATTTTTGATCCAGAATCTGGCGAAATTTTTGTGAATAAACGTAATGCTATACATTATGAAAATATAAGTGAAGCAATTGCATATTCATTAGCAAATAAAGGACAAAGTTACATATATGAAATGCACTTTGGCAATGGAGGTACTAGCGTTGATCCAACTGGTATAATTAATTATTTGCCACCAAATATTAATACTAGCAATAGTAATTTGTACAACCCTACGTTTGCTAAAATTATTGATAATACTAGTGCTCTAAATTCAGATCCAACTAGAAATAAAATTGAAATAAGACACGTGCCAGGACGAGTGTATACTGATATAGTTATAAGTTGCTTAATAGATTATGGCGAGCCAGCAGGACAAAGTTCACTGGACAATAGCACCAACTTGGAAGATACTTATACTTTTGACGAACTTGGGTTAAAAGCAAGAAGTACTGATGGTTCTTCTGGTTTAACAACCACTGGTAAGTTATTGACACATGTAATTTTTCATCCTGTTCAAAAAAGTCTTAATAGATTAATTCAAATTGATTATACAGTTAGAATACAAACTCTTACGAATTTAAGTAGTATAGGATAAAACCATGCCATATTATGTAAGCAAATCAGATGGAAGTATTATAACGGTATTAGATGGAACAAAAGATACAACGTCAACCAGTTTAACACTTTTTGGAAGATTGGCTACTAATTATGGCGATGAAACAAATGAAAATTTTGTTCATCTACTTGAAAATTTCAGTAGTAATATTGAACCTTCTTTTCCTATAACAGGACAACTATATTTTGATAAAGGTAATACTAGTCTAAAAATTTATTCAATTGATAACACTTGGATTCCAATTGGCAGTGTAATTAATAGTAACGTTGATATTAATGGTAATTTAGTCATAGGTGGTTCTAATTTTTCTATAAAAGAAGTAGGCGGAAACGTTCAATTTACTAATTCATATAATAGAGGAAACGTGAGTTTCTTTTCTAATGTGAATGGCACTAGCACAAGAATAATCAATTTTAACGGTGCTACAGGACTTCCTGAAGTTAATGGTAATGCTGTAAGTAATTTAGGTATTCCTACAAAAATATATGTAGATTCTCTAAATAATAATTTATTAACAAATTTATCTCTTAACTCGGGCAATTTAAATTCTATTAGTGCTAATTTAGGATCCTTTCAAACTTATGCAAATATTCAGTTTAATAGCATATCTGCAAATATTAATTCCATAAATTCTAATTTAGGTTCATATCAAAATTATTCAAATCTTAGTTTTCAAAATTTAAGCAACACTTTAAATAGCATCACTTTGGGCACAGGAAGCGTTAACAGCAGTGAATTAAAAATTAATTCTAATGTTGCTTTATATAATTCAGGAACCGGCAACGTATCTATAAATGTTAAAACTCCCGGTGGAATAGCAATTTTGAGTGCAGCAGGATCTAACGACGCATCAACTCCGGTTATTATTAAAGGACAGTGGACTCTTGGAACTAATGCTTCAATCAATGCGCTGTACGCTGATTTAGCCGAATATTATGAAAGCGATACTAATTACGAGTCTGGAACAGTTTTAATTTTTGGGGGGGACAAAGAAATAACCATATCGATTGAAGAAGATGAAACTAGAGTGGCCGGAGTTGTTACGACAAACCCTGCTTATACTATGAATAGCCAACAAACAGGCACCAGGGTTTGCATTGCTCTAGTTGGTCGAGTACCTTGTAAAGTAATAGGCAAAATTCAAAAAGGCGATCTATTAACTACTAGTAATGTTCCAGGTCATGCGAAAAAGGCGGCAAAACCAATGCTAGGGTCTATAATTGGCAAAGCTATCGAAGAAAAAAATACTGATGAAACTGGAATAATACAAATAGCAGTGGGTATAATTTAACATAAATACAAAAGTTGGAGATTTTTTAAAATGGCATATAATATAACACTAACTAATGGATCTGCTTTAATTTCCGGCGGACTTCCAGATGGTACAATTGACACCGCGAATAGCAGTCTAACTTTAGTTGGCAAAAATTATCCAGGATACGGTATATTTTTAAATCAAAATATGATTCGTTTAATGGAAAATTTCAGCAATCCATCGGCTCCAGCTGCTCCATTGCCAGGTCAGCTTTGGTGGGATTCTACAGAAAAATATCTAAACATTAACACAGCTAGTATCAAAGGGTCAGCCAATGCAGTATGGAAGACCATCACTACAATGACATACGCTTCCAGCTTCACTACTACACCAGTTGATGGTGAACAATGGTTTGACACAATCGCCGGACAACTCAAAGTGTGGTCAGGAGCGTCGTGGACTACAATTGGGCCTGCTGCATCCATAGCAACAGGTAATTCTGGAGCTATCCCAGATACTATTACTGCGACTAGTCCTGCAGCAACTTATGTTGTGTTAAAATTTTACATAGACAATACTTTGGTTGGCATTTGGAGTAAAGAAGCAAGTTTTACAACAGCAGTCGCAGGTTTTACTACAATTAACAGAGGTTTAAATTTAAGCACAGCACTTAATCAAGCATTTTATGGAAATGCTGATGTTGCTAATCAACTTTACGTAAGTGGAGTAGCTATTCCAGGTTCAAGTTTTTTAAGAAATGATGCTTCGGGTAGTATAAACGGTTCTTTAATATTAGTTAATGATACGGGACTGGCACTAGGATCTGGTGCCACTGGTACAGGCACTTCGGGATTTGAAGCAAGGATCAGCAGTGGTGATGCTATTTTAAGAAATGCCACCAATAACAAAGATTTAATTTTAAGCCTTAAAACAGGTGGCTCACAAACTAATTTTTTCAAAGGAAATTACATAACCGGTTTAGCGGAAGCATATAATAATCCCACATCTGCATCACCAGGATTATCACTCGCGACAAAGAGCTACGTTGATACTGTATTAGGTACCGGTACTGGAATTACTACCTTTGCTGGAAGTTTAAATCCTGCTTCTAATGTTACATTTACGTTAGGTAACACAACAAATAGATGGAGCAATGTTTTTACCCAGAGCATGTTAATTGGCAACGTATACGCCGCTAATACTTTTAGCACACTATCTAATGTGTCCACAATTTACGTATCTAGCACAATTTTGCCTACATCAAACACATCAGTAAATTTAGGTAGCACAGGTATGTGGTTTAACAATTTTTATGGTGTGTCAGTTCAAGCCCAGTACGCTGACTTGGCTGAACGATTTGAAGCTGATCAACTGTACACTCCTGGTACAGTAGTTTCATTAGGCGGAGATAAAGAAATTACAGCAGCCAGCAATGAATTATGCGATGATGTATTTGGAGTGATAAGTACAAAAGCCGCATTTTTAATGAATGGAAGTGCTGGCGATAACACTACTCATCCCCCAGTTGCAGTAAATGGTCGTGTTCCGGTCAGAGTAATTGGAAAAATTAAAAAAGGCGATAGATTGGTAAGCGCAGGTAGCGGGCTAGCAAGGGCAGGTTCAAAAACAGAAATTACTCCGTGGAATGTAATCGGCAGAAGCCTTGAAAACAAAAACGACGATAAAGAAGGTATAATTGAAGCTATTGTCAAATTTAACAGCTAGAGAAGGATAATAATATGAGTTATGCTCAAGGTAATTTAATTGAGGCTACAGATTACAACAATTTAATTGGTGCAAACACCAGTGTAAATCCAAACACTTTACATGCAGCATGGGCATGGGGAGCAAACAGTAGAGGTTACGGTCAGACTGCACTTAGCAATGTATCTGTCGCCTCAACGGTTACAGCAACTCAATGGGCATCTTTAGTTAACACTGTCAATAGTGCTAACCTGCACATAAGAAATACTTCCTCTGGATTAACAGCAAACACAGCAGGACAGGTAATTGGTTTTTCAGCTGGATTACCCACTGCAATTACAAGATTAAGTCAAGACAGATTATTGTTTGCTACCAACTCTGCTGTAATTGCTAATCACAACAATCTAACGGCATATGGAGCATGGGTAGTTGCAACTACAAGCTCAACAGTTTCGAGATCTTTTGGCGCTAATGTACAGTTTGGCACAGCAGGATCTACAGGCGTTGATAGAGCAAGGTTTTTCTTCAATGCCGGCGGCAGATTAAAATTTAATGTTAGTTGTGTAAATAACTTAGGTGCAAGCACTAGATCTGCTGCTGTTGTAGCTTTGTTCACCAATTTAGGAGGTGTTGCACTTTTTGGTGCTAATACCAACAGTGGTAGAACTGGTGCAGGCGGCACACTAGGTACTAATGATACTGCAAAAGGTTATTATGAAGCTACAATAGCAAATATAACCTTAGTCTCGGTTACCAGTACCACAACCAATTATACCACAGATACAGCCACTATTTCTTATAGAACAAATGGACCACAGGGATCATTTAATGATAATGGCGACATTTTACAGTTTTGGATTAATATAACTTCTACCCAAGGTGCTGGTGCTTTATCATTTAATGATAATATTAATGTTACCCCAACTGTAACTGTAGACGTTTCGTATCCAGAAGTTACGAATATAGCAAACACCTGGGGCGCTGTAACTGTTACCAGACAAGGCTCCTAAAGATCTTTACATTTCCTTTAGATTAGTGTAAACTTACACTAATCAACTTTTCTATTTTTATGAACAAAATAAATCAAATAGTCGAGGAGATTCGGCTAGCTACGGATTTTCAAATTAACAAAAGAATTTTGCGGGAGAAGATAAAAACAGACTTACACATGACTCACAACGGAGGCATGTTCAAAATTACTCCAGAGCTGTTGGCTTTTATGCAAACTTGGCCAGTTGAAGAACTGTATTTAGAAGATATCTATGAAAATCCAATACAAATAAACCGGCAAGCTTTTTTAATTACTGCACAACAACACTACCAAACAGTAATGAATCGCTGGCATCACGAATATGAAAATATCAAAAAAATTAGGAAAATCTAGGGGTATCCTGGCCTTTGCGTATAATGTAGACACCATTGACTATATTGCAATAGCCAAGCACACACTTAATCTTGCTAGTAAAAAATTAGATTTACCGTATACGTTGATAACCGATACAGAATTAAAGAACAACAATCAAAATTCTAGATATGACATAGATTCTCAAAGTTTTATAGCATGGAGAAACATAGGTAGACACCATGCGTATGAATTATCACCTTATAATGAAACACTAGTAATTGATGTTGACTATCTTGTTGCCGACGATAATCTAAATAAAATTTTTGATATTGAATGGGATTATATACTGCAAAGACAAAGTTTTGCACTAACCGCAGACTGGCCTAAATTAATGGGCGAAAATAGTTTACCATATATATGGGCAACCGTTTTTGCATTTCGTAAAACTAAAAAGTCTCGAATGTTCTTTGACCTAATAGATAGGATACAAAGAAATTATGCGTATTATTCTGCATTGTTTAATGTAGATCAAAGGAATTTTAGAAATGATTACGCATTTGCAATGGCAGATATAATATTAAACGGGTATACAATTGCAAATCATTCTATACCTGATAACATGTTGGCTGTAAATCAATCTATCAAAAGTATAGAATTACGCGATAAAAAATTTGTTATCAAAGACAAAGACCAAAGTTATGTTGCACCTGTGATGAACTTGCATATAATGAGCAAGGCATATTTACAAAGCGAGGACTTTAAAAGTTTAGTTAGACAATTAATCAATGAGACATAAAGAACAATTGGGATTTTTAACAGTTGCCTGCAATAGCAGCAATGTTGATTATTTAGAACTGGCCTATCTTCAGGCCTTAAATGTAAAGTACACTCAAAAAAATAATAAATTTGCAGTAGTTGTAGATAAACAAACTAACAGTAAAATTGCAGAAAAGCATAGAAAAGTTTTTAATTACATAATTGAAGTTCCAGAACATCAGTACGGAACATTTGGAACAGAAGCTTTTTTATTCGAGCTTACACCATTTAAAGAAACTATAAAACTTGAAAGTGATTTGTTGTTCACACGCAGTATTGACCACTGGATAAACACATTTAGACTACGAGACATAGTGTTGAGTACAGGCTGTAAAAATTATCTGCAAGAAAACTCACCTGTAAGAAAATATAGAAAAGTATTTGACGATAACAGTTTACCTGATGTCTACAACGGATTAATGTATTTTAGATTTACGAAAACAGCAAAAGATTTTTTTGATAAAACTAAATTAATATTTGCCAATTGGGAATCAGTAAAAAATAATTTAAAAAATTGTAGAGAAGACACTGCCAGTACAGATCTAGTATTTGCACTAGCAGCAAGAGTGATAGGCGAAGATTTGTGCACCTTGCCAAGTGCAGATTTTGTTAACTTTACACATATGAAACCTGCTATAAATGGTTTTAATAATTATCTAAAGTTTAGTGATGTGTTTGTTTCTGAGTTCGATCAAGGCATGATTAGAATAAACAACATCAATCAATATCATCCTTTACATTATTATGATAAAACATTTGCCAATCAAGATCTAATAGATTACTATGAGCGATGATTTTTGGGAGAAGGTTTTTGATCTTGTTGCCGAATATGACGCAAATAGACCAAAATTTGTAAAAGAATTTAGATTGTATTATGCCGCAGATGGGACTGTAATTGGCCTATGGGAAAACAGTTTCCCTGAAACTGGAAATTACATAGTGTTAAGTGATCCTGGAGTGTTCTTTCATACCAACACGCAATTGTTAAGAGTAAAAAATAACCAATTAGTTGTATTAGATCCCAAACAACCTAGCCGGGCAAGACTTAAAAAATCCAAATCAGGATTTCCTGTAGTAAAAGGACATGCAGCATTAGTTATAGAACCAAACGAAAATTATGAATGTGTTGAATATTATGACCGCGCAGATAGTTGATATAGCAGATTTAGATTGTATATTTTTGACCTATGATGAACCTAAAAAAGAAGAATTTTGGATCAAGATTCAAAACATGGTGCCGTGGGCAAAGAGAGTTGATGGAGTTAAAGGGTCTGATGCAGCGCATAAAGCAGCCGCTGCCGCCGCAGACACAGATCGTTTTGTTCTCGTTGATGGAGACAATATTCCGGACCCAGAATTTTTTAACTTACAATTATCGTTGGACTCGAGAAATCATGACCATGTTTTTAGGTGGAAGGCTAGGAACGTAATAAATGGTTTAAGATATGGCAATGGCGGCGTCAGCTGCTGGACTAAAGACTTTGTGTTCAATATGCGCACTCATGAAGCAAGTGATGGTAGAGAAGAAACTAGTGTAGAGTTTTGCTTTGATCCAAAGTATACCGCTATGCATAACTGTTATTCAACTACCTATCCCAACGGTAGTGCTAAACAAGCATGGCGTGCTGGATTCAGAGAAGGTGTTAAGATGTGTCTTAATAGAGGACATAAACCTTCTCTGCAAGAATTTGAACAAGGCGTTAATCGAAGAAATTACGATAATTTATGTATATGGCAAAGCGTAGGAGCCGATACAGAAAACGGTTATTGGGCTATGTATGGTGCAAGACTAGGAACATACATGATTATGTTAGAGGGATGGGATCATCATCAAGTACAAGATTTTGAAATGCTAGAAACACTATGGACCAGTTTTGGCAGCGAGGATCCAATTGAAGGTTGTAGTAGAATCGAAGAATCATTGAAAAATAGATTAGGATTGCCAATTGTAATTTATACTCCAGAACAAAGTAGATTCTTTAAACATCATTACAGTACAGGTCAACGCAACAGTGAAATCATGATGTCAGAGATTGATGTGATTCGGAGGATTGAAGGATGGTAAGCGATTTTCTATCTGCTGCTGAGCTGATGCGAGAAAAATTAGGTACTAGCCTTTGCTTGGCAAAATGGCAGCAGGTTAGTCTGCATCTTCCCACTGGATTGACAAACAGTTGTTATCATCCGCCATTGCACGAAATAGATGCTACATTACTTAAAGAAAATCCTGGTGCTCTACACAATACATCATACAAAAAAACGCAAAGAAAAATTATGCTGAAGCATGAGAGACCAACAGAATGTAGTTACTGTTGGACTCAAGAAGATTTAGGAAATTTAAGTGATAGACATTATAGATCCGGTGAACCTTGGGCTGCAGAACATTTTGATAGAATAGTAAATAGTACCGGAGACGAAGATGAAATACCTAGTTATGTTGAAGTCAATTTTAATCACGCTTGTAACCTTAAGTGTTCTTACTGTAGTCCTCAGTTTAGTAGTACATGGGATGACGAAATCGCTAGGTACGGGGCATACCCAACTAGTAATCTTCACAATGATCCTAGTTATTTTTCGGGCCGTAGACGGCCTATCCCCAGTCGCGAGGACAATCCGTATGTTGACGCTTTTTGGAAATGGTGGCCAAGTCTTTATCCGCGACTAAAACACTTTAGAATGACCGGCGGCGAGCCTTTAATGGATCGCAATACTTACCGTGTATTTGATTATGTGTTAGCATTTCCTAAGCCTGACTTACATATTGATGTTACAAGCAATTTTAGTGTAGAAGAAAAGTTGTGGGACCAATATTTAAACTATGTTAAACAATTATGCAATACTAATATTGAACATTTTATGCAGTATGTTAGTTTAGATTCATGGAGCAAACAAGCAGAGTATATTCGATATGGTATGGATTTCTGGAAGGTTATAAAACGAGTAGATCATTTTTTAGAGGAAATTCCTTCTCGTAATAGTTTAACTTTCATTATTACAATGAGCAATCTAAATATATTAGGACTGCGTCGTCTATTAGGTGAAATATTAGATTTACGAAAATCTTATAATCAAACCTATCAGCGTATTTGGTTTGACACTCCCATTCTTAGACAACCTACTTGGCAAAGTTTGCAAATACTTCCTCCGGTGTATGCAAAACGATTGCAGGAGGTGGTAGATTGGATGAAGGAAAATTTAGAAACAGATGATAAACCATTTCAAGGATTTAAAGATTATGAAGTGAAAAAATTGCAACGTGTTTTAGATTGGATGCGAGAAGGTAGTAAATTGGACCATTATTATGTTACAATGCAACGTGCTGATTTTTTTAGGTTTTTTAATGAGCACGATAAACGTAGGGGAACTTGGTTTTTGAATACTTTTTTAGAAATGAAAGAGTTCTGGGACGAATGTAAATATCATGCAACCACTTCCTAATACTTTTTGCCCTGCAAAATGGGATGAAATATCATTAAATTTTGCCTATGATTATGTATATGCTTGTTGTAAATCTACACCTACAAAATATACCAATGGCGATTATCGTGAGGTTATTGTTCAGCAAAAAAATAATTTACTAAATGATATTCAAGATCCTAGTTGTAATTTTTGTTGGAAGATAGAAAATCAAAATTTGCCTAGTAAAAGACATGATCATTTAAAAATTTTTGATAAAACTAAATTTAATTCATATAAGACAGATGAGATAAGTCCAACTTTGGTTGAATTATACATAGGTAATGAGTGCAATTTTCAATGCACATACTGTAATCCAAAGTATAGTAGTCAATGGGAAGCGGATGTCAAAAAATTGCCGTACAAAATTTTTACAGATAAACATTTTTTTGAGATAGATATAAAGAATCAAAATATAAATCAAAAAGTTTTAGAAACGGTAACTAGTTTAGATAATCGAGCAACTCTTAGTATATTAGGCGGAGAGCCTTTACATAATAAGTTTTTTTGGTACATATTAGATAACACCAGAGTACAAAATTTTGCATTATCTACTAACCTTTCAGCAAAAATAAAAGATTTACAGAAACTATACGAAAAATGTTCTAAGTTTAAAAAAACATACATTAGTATAAGTTTAGATTCAACAGGAAACAATGCAGAATTTATTAGGTATGGAATGAATTTTAATGATTTTGAAAATAATTTAAATTATCTATTAGATAATATAACAGAAAATATTCATATTAATATTAATGCACTTATGACAAGTGTAACTATTCACGATATTGATAATTTTTTTAATTTTCTACAGAATAAAAAACAAAGATACGAAAAACTTACGTGTAAGTTTTCTCCTTGTGTGCATCCAAGAATTCAGTCTTTTGATACATTACCGGATATACACAAGGAAAAAATACTAAACAAAATTGATGAGATGCAAAAATATACATATCTAATAGGATTAGACGTAATACAATCATCACTAATCTCTTCAAAATTTAATAAAACACTCTATCAAGAATTAAAACACTTTTTAAATCAATTTGCAGCCAGAAAAAAAATTGAAATACCTATATGCCTAAACTAAACAACGAAACAGATTTAGAATATCGACGTAGAGTAATCGACATAAAGTCAAAATCATTCTGCGGTGCAAAATGGTATAATGCAACTATTTGGTTAGGGTCAGGAATGACTACAAGTTGTCATCATCCATTACCTCATAAAGTTGATATTAATGATGTGCTATATAATCCAAAAGCGTTACATAACACAGCTAAAAAAAAGTCTGAACGATTAATGATGCAATCAGGAGAACGACCTGCTGGATGCGAATACTGCTGGAAAATAGAAGACATAGGACGAGATAATATTAGCGATCGAGTCTATAAAACAAAAATATATTCAGAAGAAGATTTAAATTATGCCTACAATGCAAACCCCAGTGAAGATATCAATCTTCGCACTCTTGAAATCAGCTTTGACCGTACTTGTCAGTTTGCTTGCTCTTATTGCAATCCTGCATTCAGTAGCACTTGGGTCAAAGACATTAATACCAATGGGCCATATATGGGCTTGGAGTCTGACGGCAGGAATCACTTTACTCATAGTCATGATAGTGCTCAGTTGTTTAAATTTGGCGAAACAAATCCATACACCACTGCCTTTTTTAAATGGTGGGAGTCGGACCTCCATCAAACCTTAAACGAACTTAGAATCACCGGTGGTGAACCACTTATGTCGGGCTATACCTGGCAACTACTAGATTGGTTTAAAAATAACCAGGGACGAAGTAAAACTAGACTAGCAATCAACTCTAACCTAGGAACACAAGTTGACTACAATCGTTTATTTAACAGTGTGGACACACCCATTGACCTATATACTAGTAACGAAAGCATCGGCCTACATGCAGAATATATTAGAGACGGATTGGTTTGGAAGGATTGGGCTAATACTGTAGAGTTGATGTGTGACAACTTTGCTGGAAAAAAACTTCGAGGCCTACACATTATGTGTACTATAAACGCATTGTGTTTAGAAAGTTTAACAGAATTTTTAGATTGCATGGCACAGTGGAAAATGTGTTACGGAAAAAACTTTCCTAATTTTACATTAAATATTTTGAGATTTCCAAGTTTTCAAAGTCCATTGGTATTACCTGACCATATTAGGACAAAACATAAAAATAATTTAGAAAAATGGTTAGCTGTAAATAATAATCAATGGTTACACGAGCACGAAGTTAATCATATACAACGCTTAATAGATTATTTAGATGTAGTAAAAACTCCTCACGCAGGAGCCGCTGCACAATCTGTACTACAAAAAGATTTTAAAAATTTTTATACACAATATGATGAACGTAGAGAAAAAAGTTTTGCAACTGCCTTTCCTAATTTGTCAAATTGGTTTGAGAGCATATGAAAATAATTGACCGAATTAATAAAAAAATAAATTCAAATCAAACATTCAAATATAATAATAGATTGCCAACACAGGTTGATCCATCTACCTTATCCGAACAACAAATTTTTAGATTGACAGAAAGTAAAACTTTTTGTATTTTACCTTGGATACATATTCATGGATTCCCAGATGGTAGAGCGTATCCTTGTTGTGCATCACATATGTGGCACCCTGTGGGAGATTACAAGAAAAATACCATTGAAGAAGTTTGGAATAGCGAAGCATTCAAAACAATTCGTCGTAACATGTTAGATGATAAACCTTGTCAAGAATGTACTAAATGTTACGAACTAGAAGACAACGGGTTTTTCAGTATGCGAAATAGTTTTAGTAGAGATTTTGGTCATTATATTAATTTAGTCGATAACACTGAAAAAGATGGTGCATACAATGATTTTAAAATAAGATATTTTGATATTAGATTTAGTAATCTGTGTAATTTTAGATGTAGAACTTGTGGCCCACTGTTTAGTAGCAACTGGTATAATGATCACGTAAAACTGTATAATAGGAAGCCAGATTTATTAGGAAAAGATTTAAATAGAGTAGAATACGCCGGCACGCACAAATATGATATTTGGGAACAAATGCAACAGCATATTCCTTATTTAGATCAAATTTATTTTGCCGGCGGTGAACCTTTAATAATGGAAGAACATTATCTTTTACTTAAAGAGCTAGTAAAAAGAAAAATGTTTCATGTAAGATTAATTTATAATACTAATTTTAGCGAAATGATTTATAAAGATCAAGATGTAATGGAGTTATGGAAGTTGTTTGATTCTGTAGCAGTAGGAGCAAGTTTAGATGCTAGTCATGCTCGCGGTGAATATATGCGTAAAGGTCAAGACTGGACTCAAACAATTAAAAACAGAGAAAGGATGCAAAAAATTTGCCCCAAAGTAGATTTTTACGTTAGTAGTACTGTAAGTATTTACAATGTAGATCATGTGTCAGATTTTCATCACGAATGGTCTGATCGAGGCCTTATTAGACCAATGGATTGGAATATTAATTTATGCCAAAGTCCATCGTATACAAGAGCAAACATATTACCTAAAGAATATAAAGATAAAATTATCAATAAAATTAGCGATCATATAAACTGGTTACAACCTTTAGATCAATTAACAAGAGCAACACATGGATATCGTGGTATTATAAATTTCTTACAACAAGATGCTGATATCAATGAATTAAAAGAGTTTTTTAAGATGAACGACTCAGTTGATTCTATTAGACAAGAAAAATTTGAAACAGTCTTTCCGGAATATCAAAATTTACGAGACTACACCAATGGAATTACCTAAAACTATATGTATGTTACCTTGGATTAGTATAGAAACAAGCCCAATTGGAACGTCTAGACCCTGCTGTTTGGCTAGAGAAGAAATTACAAAAGAAAATGGAGAAAAATATGATTTGAATTTAGATACCATAGAAAGTATATACCATAGTGCCTATATGCAAAATTTGCGTAGACAATTTCGTGAAGGAGTTCGACCGGATACATGTAAACTGTGCTGGGACGAAGAAGCAGCCGGCCGAACTAGTAAGCGGATCAACAGCAGAATAAGATTAAAAGAATTGTACGCACAAGTTGACTGGAATAATGATAATCCTGATCAACTTTGGTTCTTAGATCTAAAACTTGGTAATATTTGTAATCTAAAATGTCGCATCTGTGGTTCTTGGTCGAGCAGTAAATGGGCAGCAGAAGAACTAGAATATATGCCAAAAGATTTTGATAAAAAAACACACATAGCCTATGATTGGTTGAAAAAAGGAGCATGGCCAAGAAATAAGGACAGTGTTTTTTGGGAAAATTTAAAAATTCTTTTACCAGATATAAAATATCTTGAATTTACTGGTGGGGAGCCGTGGCTTATTCAAGAACACATTGATCTTTTAAAATTTGCTGTAGAAGAAAACTTTTCGCAAAATATTGATATACATTACAACACTAATGCTACGCAATTGCCTAAAGATTTAATAGAGTTGTGGAAAGATTTTGGAAGGGTAGATATTGCCTTTAGTATAGATAATGTAGGACAAAGATTTGAATATGAGCGTTATGGAGCATCTTGGGATCAGGCAAATATTGTAATCGATACTGTACATCAACTACAAAAAGAAAATTATAATATAACTACCCAACTATGTTTTACAGTCAATGTCCAAAATGTATACTATATAAATGAATTACTAGATTGGGCCGATACAAAAAACTTTGGAGATATTTATTTTAACATGTTGCATAGTCCCATAGATATGAGTGTCCAATATATGACAGATAAAGCAAAAAAATTAGTGTTAAATAGACTTCGTACAACTACATGGACTTCAAAAAAATATCAACGAGAAATAACCAATATAATTAATTTTATTGAAAATGGACCAGGCAGCAATGGACATAATTTTTTACAAAAAATGAAAAAGGCCGACGCTTATAGGAAACAAAATTTTCTAGATACGCATGTAGAAATAGCACAGGCAATGGGATATTAAAATTATACAATATGAACCTCAAGTTACATATATCGGAAGAATATTATAATAGTCTAGCAGGAGCAGATTGGCCTGCCTATGAAAGTTTTATAATAGGACATCGAACTAGTAATAGAGAAGTAAATGAAGAACTAGACATATTATCTAACGACTTGATTGAGAGAGGAATAAAATTTCCAATACGTACCGCTACAAGTTGCCAAAGTAAATGGAATTGGAGCACTATTTTTTTAAATCAATTAGCTACATCTAGTTGTCACTTAGTACAACCTGTGCCGTTTACTTTAGATGAATTTGACAATTTTCATAATTTACCAATTAAGATAGCCGATAGGAAACTTATGCTAGAAGGTAAATGGCCTTCTGGTGGTTGTGAATATTGTCAAACTATAGAAGATGCTGGTGGTTTCAGTTATAGAATGCACAATAATGAAATTAGAGGTCTCACTCCACCTGAACTAGAAATTAACAATTCAGAAGTAGCAGTAACTCCACGAATTGTTGAAATTTTTGCACAGAATACATGCAATTTGAAATGTACCTATTGCACTTCAAGTTTAAGTTCTAAAATTGAATTAGAAAACAAAAAATTTGGAGAATTTAACAAACATGGCGTTAAAATACCAGTCTATAATATTCCTAACACTGTAAACCAATATTTTGAAAAATTTTTACTGTGGCTCACTAACAATATAACTAAACTCAAGAGATTGCATTTATTGGGAGGAGAAACGTTTTTACAACACAAACTAATGACTAGTGTTTTAGATATAATTGAAAAAAATCCTAATCAAGATTTAGAATTTTGTGTATTCAGTAATCTAAATGTACCTGATAAAATATGGAACAAGTATATTAATAGAATTAAAGATTTACAAAGTAAGAAACATTTTCGGTGTTTTGATTTAACAGCAAGTATAGATTGTTGGGGTGCCGAAGCCGAATACGCTCGATTTGGATTAAACTTGAATCAATTTGAAGAAAAATTAGCATGGGCCAGTGAACAAAATGAATGGTTAAGAATAAATGTAAATCAAACCGTGACTGCACTTACAATTCATGCAATGCCAGGTTTAATTAAAAAAGTTGATCAATATAGTAAAAATAAACATATTGGGCATTACTTTCAATTTTATATTGGTATTGATCAATTTCAACATCCTAAAAATTTTGCCTATAGCATGTGGGAACAAAGTTTTAAAGAAATTTTAAGTTTAATGCCACGACGCACTTTTCATCAGGAGGAGGCTATTCCTAGAATGCAAGGTCTTCAAAAACAACTTCAATTGACAAAAAGACACAACTACTTAGAAATCAATAAACTTCATGTGTATCTAGATGAATTAGATCGAAGACGCAACACAGATTGGCGGTCTATATATCCTTATCTTGATATACATGAATAAATCTCAAACTCTATGCATGGCACCTTGGACACACACATACCTAAGTCCACAAACTGAAAGGCGAATGTGTTGTGCTAGCCGAGAACCTGCTCAAAATTTTAAACAATATATTGATAGTGATACAGGAACAGGCGAATATGCTCCTTTGACACTTGAACAACATTGGAATAGTGATCATATGCGTAGTGTACGCAGACGCATGTTGGCCGGAGAACAATTATCGGAGTGTGAAGTTTGTAATGATAGGCTGCTAAATACCGACATTTACCGCAGTTATTTTAATAATTTATTTGGACATAAGTATCTACAAGTACTTGAGAGTACAGATGAAACAGGATACACAACTATGCAGCCTGTTTCGTGGGATTACAGGTTTAGTAATCTTTGTAATTTCAAATGTCGTATGTGCGGCGATATGTTGTCAAGTTCATGGGAGAGTGAACAACGACAATATCAAATGATTGATTGGTCTAATTCAAAAAATAATTGGATGCAATCTGAAATCAAGCAACAAATTGAACAGTTTCAGGCAACTCAAATTGAAGCCGAGTTTGCAGCAGCCGTAGAGAACCACCGCGTAGAGGAAGTTTATTGGGTGGGAGGAGAACCGTTAATGTACGAACAACATTGGCGGTATATGCAGCGAATTATAGAACTGGGAGATGGACCACGTGTTTACGCTAGATACAATACTAATCTTAGTCGTATTAATTATAGAGGTTGTAATCTTTATAAAGATGTACTCGCTCATTTACGCGATTGGCAAATTTGTGCCAGTATCGACGGAACAGGAAAGATTGGAGAATATATTAGAACAGGCCTCAATTATCAGGAATGGCTTGAAAATTTTAAGGGAGGAATTACGGTCTCCAGACATAAGAGACAAATGAGGTTAGACTTCACACTTACTCTCCCGGGTATGTTTGAAGTCCTTAATATACAAAAGTTAAGTGTAGATCTGGGTGTTGACATATTAGCAAAGGTTGTCTTCAGTTTTAGTCCTGACATAGTTATGTCACCTTTAGCCCTGCCTAGATCCGTTTTAGATCTCTGGATAGATGAAATTATAAGCGGCGGAGTAGCCGGATCATTGAAGGATATACTAGTTCAATTGAAAACACGCCCTACTTTTTTAGAACAATATGGTACAGACGCTTATCTCAAAGGCGTTGCTAAGGGCAAGGCTCGTGTGTTACAATTAGAGTCTATTCGTAATCAGTCTATTACTATGGACGAGATATTATCAAAGAGAACAGATATATATGAGTGGTGGAATGCCATTGGTTAAAATTATATTACGTAATCCTTTAAATCCTAGCGATCAGATTGATTATAACATTATTTCGCATGATAATGAATTAGCACGTGATTGGATCATAGCATTAAAAGATTTACTAGTAGCAGGAAATCTATTAGAAAAGAATTTTTGCTTTATGGGTTTTCCACGTACAGCGAGGAATTTGGATTATTTATGTAATGAACTTAATTATCATGTAACTACCATTAATAACTTCTTCGATGACTATTACATTGAAGAAGTGTTTGATTCGTCTAATCTTGTGTTTACAGATCTATCTCCAAATCATGAGTATTTGAATAAATTACATAATCATTTTGAACGATTACAAGGTACAGTAGAAAACTTAAGCGATTATTATAGGCATGCCAATTACGAAACAAAGTACGCTATTAGACAGTTAAACAACATTTGTCATGAAATAGAAAATTTAATATTAAGTCAGAGAAAGTTTATCACATTACCTTATTGGGTAAGGCCAAGCCAAATCACAACATTTTTAAACGCACGTCGTTACGAGTTGCAGGATAATCATAGAAAACTGTTTGCAGAAAACGGATATGATCGTGTGCTCGGTGGTGTTTATATGCATTGGACACAGATAGGCAAAACATTTTATGAGGTATTTAGAGATGAAGATGCACCTGTGCTTACCGATACTGTATGCGAAACAATTACCGAGTTAAAATATTATTCTGGTGAATTTGATGTAGAGTGGGGAAATGACGTAGTTTATGGCGGTTCTCATCCATGGCATAATGTCGAACAGGATAAATTTAGACAATGGATGACAGACAACAGTAAAGACTATCAAGATCCATTGATGAGTTGCGGATATTTGCCAATTGGTCAAGTTGATTTGAAATCAAGTTTTGGCACAACAGATTATCAAAATATATGGAATCTTTTAAGTACACACTTAGATATATATAAAATTGAAGTAGATGACGTGAGCAATACTTACGACTACAGTTGGGCAGATGTAAATTATAAACAAATGCAAATAGACATGATGAAACCAGGGTATGATTACAGTTCTAGCAGGGGGAGATAGTTTTATTTGGGGCAGTGAACTGTTGGATCACAAGCACGGAGGAATAAATGGCCACAGTCAATCGGTATTTCCTGCATTATTAGCAGATAATTATATTTGCGCAGCATACCCTGGTATTGGAAATAAAGAAATAGCTCAACGTGTTAAAGAAGCAGTTGATCACGACCAACCAAGTGTTGTGATTGTATGTTGGACTTGGCCTAGTAGAGATAATGTTTTAAACAGTGACGATGTTATAGAATCATTGCAAGATTATTTAGAATATAATCATTTACCATTCATTTTTACTTGTGCAGATAATTGTGTGGTAACAGGAAATCTAAACTACAAGAATTGGTTTATGTTCCCTCCTGGGCAAGTAGTCGGGCAAACTGAAAGTCCAAGAGGTTTTTATCAATGGGCAGTAGAAAATAAGTACAGTTGCGGACCGCAATGCCATCCATTGGAAAGAGCACATCAAGACGCAGCAGATTTGTTAAAAGGAAAATTTTATGAATTGGTTAAAGAATCTTTATAATAGAATTAAATTAGAAATTAAATATCGAATTAAATTGCGAGAATTACGTAAACGAGATCCATTTATATACAAATGATATACGCTATAGGTGATAGCTTTACTGAAGGGGCAGAATTACCAGGTCACGGGGGATGGGAACAACCAAGTCCTTATGCCTGGCCTACTCTACTTGCAAAAAAACTTAATCAAGAGATTACAAATTTAGGACGTAGTGCATGTGGCAACACTAGAATTATTAAACGTGCAATAGATACTGTATACAAAGATGCAGTTGGTATTATTATTTGTTGGACTTCTCCTATTAGAATAGAAATGATTGACTCTGCTGGTATATACGATATATGGCCAGGAAGGCCTATATCGTGGCTCGCTGATAATCCTGATAAACAACATAGACTAGAGTTGAAAAAATATTTAAATTTATATCATTCAAATGACGTAAATTGGTTGTACAATTATAAAAATTTTCTAAGACAAATAATTTTAATTCAAAATTTATGTCAAAATAATAATATTAAATGCAGTATGTTTATTGCATTTGGAGCCAAGGAAGATGCAAATATGTTCCATCATGAACTCGCAGTTCAAAACTTATTAAAATACATTGATTTATCAATGTTTGTTGACAATACGATGGAAGAAAGTATAAGTGAATGGATCTATGGTACTAATTTATTGCCACGCGGTCACCCGGACGTTGAAGGACACAAAATTATTGCAGAAAAAGTTTTCAATGATATTTTAAAAAAATGGTATTAAAGTTATTATGAATATATTGGGAATCTCTGCTGGATTTCATGATGCTGCTGCTACAGTAATTAGTCACCAAGGTGACATATTATTTGCTGGACATAGCGAACGTTACAGTAAAATGAAAAATGATCCTAATATTTGTAGTGATTTAATAGAAGATATAAATCAGTATAGTCCTATTGTACATATTGCATATTATGAAGTGCCTTGGAAAAAGCAACTGCGCAGACTTTATAGTGGTGAAGGTATAGAGTGGTATAAACTTACTTTAACACAAGTTTTAGAAAATGAATTTGGTACCAAAGTAATAATTCCTAAAGCAAGTTGTTACAATCACCATCATAGTCATGCAGCAGCAGGATTTCAAACAAGTCCATATGATCGTGCTACAGTGGTAGTAATTGATGCAATTGGCGAATGGGATACAATTAGCATATGGAGTGCTGAATACAACAGTCACGGGTATGCACAGTACAAAAAGTTATGGAGTCAAAAGTATCCACATAGTATAGGTTTGTTTTATAGTGCTATGACAAAGAAAATAGGTCTGAAACCTAACGAAGACGAATATATTTTAATGGGTATGAGTGCATACGGCCGGACTGGTTATGCAACTAGTTTACAAGACCTATATATTGATAATGAATGGACAGTAACATTTAAACAAAATTTACATATAGGTTTAGACGAAAAGTTTATTTCTAACTTACACCATTCAGACCTAGCTCATGCGGCACAAAAAGTTTTAGAAAGATTAGTGTATAACATAATGCGTCGTGCTAGAGATTTTGAGTGGAGCAAAAATCTTGTTTACATGGGCGGTGTAGCATTAAACTGTTTGGCAAATAGAAATCTTGGAGAATATTTTGAAAATATTTGGATTATGCCTTGTCCTGGTGATGCTGGTAGCAGCCTTGGCGCTGCCGCCCTCGCTTATGGGCGTCGTGTTAATTGGGTCAATGCTTATCTTGGCCACAATATTCCGGGCGCATATCCCATTACACCCATACTTGATAGTTTACTATCTGACGGTATCTGCGGTGTTGCTAGTGGTCGTGCAGAGTTTGGTCCTCGTGCTTTAGGCAATAGAAGTTTACTAGCTGACCCAAGAGGACCTAACATTAAGGATAGAGTAAATGAAATTAAACGCAGACAAAAATTTAGACCTTTCGCCCCTGTTATATTGGAGGAGATGGCTGATCAGTACTTTGATTTCCGCAGTGGGTGGACTAATAGCCGTTATATGCAGTCAGTCGCTCGTTGTAGGTATACTGACCGTTTTCCTGCTATCTGCCATGTTGATGGGACCAGTAGAGTACAGACGGTACCACGGGATGGTACCGGTATCAGGGAACTGTTAGAAAAATGGTTTATGCTTACTGATTGCCCAATGTTACTCAACACTAGTCTCAATATTCGCGGAGAACCAATGGTAAATGATCGAGCAGATGCAGATAGGTTTGAGAGTAAATACGGTGTAAAGGTTTTCTCATGACAAAACGCATACTTATAATGGGCTTACCGGGTGCAGGCAAAACTACACTTGCATTGAATTTAATCAATTATTTAAGTCCAAACGTTATATGGTTGAATGCCGATGAGGTCAGAAAAAAATACAATGATTGGGACTTTAGCGACGACGGACGATTACGACAAAGTTCAAGAATGAGGAAATTAGCCGATCTAGCAAACTCAAAATATGTAATTGCAGATTTTGTTTGTCCTTTACCTGAAATGCGAAGCATTTATGATCCACACTTTACAATTTGGGTTAACACCATTATTGAAAGTAGGTTCGAAGATACTAATCGTGTGTTCGTTTGCCCGGATCATTATGATGTTAAAGTAACTGAACAAGACGCAGGACGATGGGCAAAGGCAATTTATGAACAAATATATAATAAGATTTAATCAGCGAATGGGTGTCAAATGAAAGAAAAATTGAAACAAGCTTTCATGCAAACAGCACATATTTTTGCAAAATTAAGTTATGCAAAAAGATTACAAGTAGGATGCATTATCGTTAAGGATAACAGGATTATTTCCATTGGATACAATGGCATGCCGGCTGGTTGGGATAATACTTGCGAGGATGAATATTTACATGAAGACGGAAGCATTACAAGTATAACTAAACAGGAAGTACTTCATGCAGAAAGTAATGCTATAGCAAAGTTAGCTAGATCAAATGAAAGCGGCGAAGATGCTATTTTATTTATAACGCATAGTCCTTGTATAGAGTGTGCTAAACTAATTTACCAAGCAGGTATAAAAGAAGTCATCTATGATAAAGTTTATAGAGACGATCAAGGATTAAATTTTTTAAAAGATTCACAAATAAAAATTGTACGAATTAACGATTGATACCAATTTGAGCTACAGCACTTTGCATGTTGTTTTGTACTTCTTTCCAAGCGTCAAGAATAAATTGTTTACTATAAAATAAATCGTAATTAAAATCTAAAACTTCTTTCATTTCAACTAACATTTTTTCTAATTCAGTGTTACTCAGTGAACATATATGATTAATAATATTTACTACAACATGTATTCTTTTTATCGGATCTGCAATTTGATCATAACTTTCGTCCCACCATTTATCAAATGTTTTAAATCCGTATGATTTAAAATATTGTAAATTATTTGTACAACCTAATAAAACAAAGGGTTGTTTGCACACAATTGGTTTAAATATTTTCTCTGTAAGATGTTGCTTAGTATCCCAAAAACATGTCTCGGTTACTACATGTAAAAAACTTTCCATTATTTTATTCATAGGATCTATAGTTTGGCTACCATTCATAATAAAATCTGCATTGTCATCTAATCTCAAAGGAAATTTTATTTTTTGTAAATTGTGTATAGCGTTATCAATAATTGAATGATTTATCATTCTTTGTTTTGATAGACTATTAAGATTGGTTATGTAATCGCCGTGAACTGGACAAATATCGCTATAACTTATATTTCCATACTCAATTAAATTGAGTTCAGCTAATTTTGCAACAAATAAACTTCTGTAAGATCTACTATCGCCTGTTATTCTATTAAACGTAATATATTTTTTATAAATATTTCTAGTTGCAGGATCAGTAATTTCTGCGTTAAATTGATATCCTCTGTACCAATCTAATGCGGCAAAAATATGGAAAAAGTAATAACAATCAATTATGCGGTTATTTTGCATTATTGAATTTTTTATAGAACTATTTTTTTCTGTATTCATTAGAATAATTTTTTTACCATAACCCCATTCTTGTACAACTTTTGTAATCGTATTATGTAAATATTTGGTTATTGGTTCTTGATCAAAACATAAAAATAATGGCCCCGACTGTCCTTTTTCATTGCAATGTAATTGTTCTATATTTTCATAATTGATTGACCCAAACGGAAAAAAGTGCAATAATACTGGATTAGCTGAAATAGTTTTTGCAAAAGAAAATAAATTTTCATAATGACTGTGAATATTATACATGTTTGATGTTTTTTATTTTGAAAGTAAGCCAAATTTATTTGCCCACGAAAAATTTGCAAATAACTTAGAAGAAGCAGGAAAATTAAGTAGAACAAAATACTACTGGTTTATTTATGGCGGCAATGACTATACCGGATTCAATTTTGATTGGCGTCCTGCTCCTTGGGAGTCAACTCATGTTCATATTTTTCCTAGTCAGTGGCAACGTAATGGAGATGTATATCTAGCAAACAAAGATACTGTAAAAAACAAACAGTGGCACTATCGCACAGAATATTCCGTGCGTCGGTTAGAGAATAAGCAAAATTGGATAATTCCTGCTAGCATAGATGATCATGATTTTGATTACAGTTGGCATCCTGATTCCCTAGAACCACAATATGAATACAGATTTGGAACCCAGTGGCAGCGCAATGGTGGCCCTGTATATCCTGGCACAGCTGGCATAAAACACATCAGTAATCAGAGGGTAATTAAATTAGCAGACAAATCTAGATGGATTATTCCAAAAGGAGTAGATGACAGCGAGTTTGATTACAGTTGGCATCCTGATCTCACTGAGCCCGACTACGAATATCATTTTCCAACACAATGGCAAAGAGATGGTGGGCCGATTTACCAAGGCACAGCCGGAATTAAATTTGTAAGCGATCAAAAAATAAAAGCTGGCGCCACTCAGATATTTTACATGGATTTCTTAAATGATAAGAGCCAAGAACAGTTTGTAAAATTGCAAGATCAATTTCCAGATGTTAAATTAACAAGATACGTAGATAATCATCTCAATGTTTTCAAACGTATTGTTAATTTGGCCACCACTGAGTTTGTATGGATAATCAGTAGCATTTGTGATTACTACAGTTTTGATTTCACTTGGCATCCTGATCCTTCGCAGCAGGAAATGATACATGTATTTCCTAGCGGCACACAACGAAGAGGAGATACTTTTTACATTCACATTCAATCTCTTAAAAGACAATTATATGAGTTAGAGTTGCTAGACTGGTTTAATGTAATACACTATTGTAATGATCAGATAGTATATAGATTTGAACATCCTATTATCTACTATGACGGGGACAGCTTAGTTGAACCAGTAAAAAAAACAGCATTTAATTTTCCGTATGCAATGTTTTGTCAAAAAGAAAATACAGTTATGACCGACTCCCAGTACCCGTATCCTTGTTTATGGGCTGCAAAGGATCGCACCATTGAATCTATTACATCAAACAAGTGCAATTCTGTTGTACCCAAGGAAGCTCGCAGTTACATTCAAACTCAAATATATGACTATCCTTATATAAACAAGGATGCCACAGTTCGCCATCCCAACAAACCTTTAGATATTATTTTTATTAGCAACGGAGAGCCCGATGAAGAATTAATGTTTCACCATACTGAATACATGACCAACAGTGATGTCAAGTGGATTCGTGGTGTTAATGGTCGTGTGGCCGCTTATCAAGCCGCAGCTAAAGCCAGTGCTACCCCTTGGTTTTTCGCTGTATTCGCCAAATTAGAAGTTGTAGGAAATATTTTTCCATGGTCGGATTGGCAACCTGATTATTGGCAAAAGCCAAAGCACTATATATTTCGTGCCCGCAATCCATTAAACAGATTAGAATATGGACATCAAGGAATGATAGCTTATAATAAAAAGTTAGTTTTAGAAAACAACAACCCTGGCATTGACTTCACATTAAGTCAGGCACATGAAGTAGTGCCTTTATTAAGCGGAGTGGCTAGGTTTAATCAAGACCCATGGATGACCTGGCGCACCGCATTTAGAGAAGTTGTTAAATTAAAACGCTTTATGGCTATACAACCTACTGTAGAGACCAAGTATAGATTAGAAACTTGGCTAACTGTAGCCAATGGTGAGTATGCCGAATGGTGCTTACAAGGATCTCAGGATGCTGTTGATTATTATAATGAAGTATATGGTAGATACGATCTTCTTATGCTAACCTTTGATTGGGACTGGCTTCGCAAAAGATTTAAAACTTTATATACTGTTTAATACTTTCTACTATAGTTTCTACTTCCGCATCTGTTAGTTCGGGATAGATAGGCAAACTAACACATTCTTGCGTAAAAGCGGCTGTTTCTGTGTATAAATCCCTGCTATAATCTATATAATCAAAGCCTACTCCGAGATCATATAATGCAGTAGCGTAATGTATTTTTGTTTCAATACCAGCCAAACTTAGATGGTGCATTAAACTATTTCTATTAGTAGTTCTGATTACAAATTTGCTCCAGGCATGTGTAACATTATTATTTGGTATCAGTATGTCTACGTATTGATAAAGTTGATCTGTATAATATTCTGCTATTTCTGTTCTACGCCTTTGCCATCGATCAAAATGATTTAATTTTATCAGCATTTGGGCACAATCTGATTCACTCATTTTACTATTAGTTCCGACTATATCGTGGTTAAGTTTACCATTGTTTCTTATACTTAGGCATTGTTGATATATTTGGTAATCATCGGTTAATATCATGCCTCCGGATCCATAGTTGTTAAAATTTTTAGTAGGATCAAAACTTAGGACACTTACATCTCCCATTTTACCACTGGGTACATTTTTATAAATTGCACCAAAACTTTGTGCTGCATCTTCTATTATGACTAGGTTGTCATTGAAAAATTCTGTTTGTATTCTGAATCTATCATAATCAATGCAATTACCAAATAGATTCACATACATAACGGCACCCACAGATTTATCTAATTTATATTGATAACTTTCTAGATCAATCAATCCTTTATGATCTACATCGCAAAAAACCGGATGTAAATTGTTTATCAACACGCTATTGATTGTTGCCGCAAAACTTATTGTAGGAATAAGAACGGAACACGTAGGCTTCTTAGTTGTGGCCTTTATAGCGAATATTAAAGCTTGAGTTCCTGAATTGACTGCTAATGCATAACTTCTATTGCAGCGACGTGCAATTCTTAATTCAAATTCTCTTGTATATTCGCCGTCAAGGACTTGTCCTGTTGAATACACTCTGTCTGATATTTCTAATATCTCTTCGCGAAGATTGTTATACTGCCTATCTACACCAAAGAAAGGAATAGTGTTCATTTCCAACGAGGACCAGTTACCCAACCTACTAGGCTTTTACGTAAACCTTTGGTGACAGGAGTAACTTCATGCAAAATATATGATGGAAAAAAGATTACGGTGCCACGAGATTTAGTGACAACCTGTGGATGAGAACTAGTTTTTAAAACTAAATCGCCGCCTTCATATGTTGTAGGATCAGACAACTGCACTGAAAAACTTAGTTTTCGAATTGCATTAGATGAACTTCTATATAGTAGATCTAAATGATCTTTGTAAAATTGTCCTTCGCTGTAAGTGGTATACTGCAAGCTTTCGATTCTATCAAGATTAAATTGAAAAAATCTATCATTGGCATCATTGATAGCTCCAGTTAATTTACCAAATATCCATTTATGATCATCGTTACTAGACTCTAAAAATTTGATCTTACTATCTCGTACACGAGTATCGGTTATATTTTTATCTGTAGTTGTTCCTAATTCTAATTTATCATAGTTAATAAGGTCGTCAATTAAGTCCAAGTCATCATTACTAAAGACATCATTGTGCCAAGAGTAGTATTCTAACTCGGACATATTCAACCACCAATCATAACTTACACCCATTTTAATTTCCTAATTTATTGTTCCAGTATACTGATGATCGAAGCCAATCATAATATTTTTGAAATCCTTGTTCTACATCTACCTTAGGCGAATATTCAAAATCAGTCATTGCTCTGCCAACGTTAAGTTTCCCTCTTTTTGGAAAACTTGAATCTCTATCTTGTATTTCTAATGTTCCGCAACCTGCAATATCTATTGCCAGCTCGGCTGCTTGTTGTAGTGTGTATTGTTTTTGTGAACTGCGAGTAATATTATAAATTTTATTTGTTGCATTAGCACTGAGAGTGGCCTGAACAATTCCTTGCGCTGCATCCTCTACGTAGGTAAAATCTAAAACTTCTCCGGCCCCTTTGACCTTTAACACGTCACCACGCATGGCCGCCAACATAAATTTTGATACCACACGATCTTCAACATCTAGTTCACCATAGACAGCACTGGGACGAATAATAACATATTCAAAGCCATATTGTCGAGCATAATCTTCTACTAATTTTTCTCCCATGTATTTCATTATGCCATACTGACCAATTGGATTACATACAGCATCTTCGGTGACATCTGAGTCAAAGTCTCCGTATACCATACTAGAACTAATATAAACAAATCTCCGTATTTTTTTATTCAATCTAGCAGCTTCTAATAGATTAATTAAGCCTGTACACATAACTTGACTAGCTTCAACTGGATTTTGACTGACAACTTTTTGTCGAGGAAAACTAGCTAAATGTACTATAGTGTCGCAGTTAAAGATTGATATTCTAGTTCTAATATCATTTGTATTTCTTATGTCTGCAACCAAAGGTACAGCACGGATACGATTAAATCGTTCTTTTAATAAGTAATTCAATTCATCTTGAGGAATAAATCCATAGGTTGTGAAATTATCTGCACCAAAACACTCTATGCCTTGTTGTTCAAAAAAACGAACAACATTATGGCCGATAAATCCGGCAGCACCAGTTATAAAAGTTTTCATTGTGTTAGGTGTGTGTTTTACACAGCCATTGTAGCTCGAATAGGATCATGATGTCGATATGTATGCAGTTGAATATCATCCATTGAAAATTTTGTAATATCTTTTATTGTTGGATTGAGCCATAGTCGTGGAGCAGGCAAGGGTTCACGCTTTAGTTGTTCGTTTACCTGTTCTATATGATCCAGATATATATGTGCATCGCCGAGTACGTGAACAAACTCGCCTACCTGCAAACCACACACCTGTGCAATCATGTGTGTTAGTAAACTATAGCTCGCGATGTTAAAGGGAACACCCAAAAACATATCGCAGGATCGCTGATACATCTGGCACGACAATCTGTCATCTGCAACGTAAAACTGTGCAAAGCAATGACAAGGTGGCAGGGCCATGGCGTCTAATTCCCCTGGGTTCCATGCTGTTAATATATGACGTCGTCCGTATGGGTCTGCTCGAATACCGTCAATTAACTGCTTGAGTTGATCTATTTCTTTGACTTCAACATCGTTACCTTGCCTACTATAAGTGACGCCAAACTCGTCTTGGTACGTACCTCCAGCTTCACTAGGTGTAACTGCGCGCCAGCGCCGCCATTGTACACCGTATACACGACCTAGATCGCCTTCGTACTTTGCCTTGGGCTTCCAGTAAGGTGCCATCGCGTTGGGCGTCCATATAGTAACAACACCATCTCTGGTGTCATGAGTTATTTCTGCAAGTCTACGCTCATCGCTCGAACCTTCAATCATCCATAGTAGTTCTCCTACCACTGATTTCCATGCCAATTTTTTTGTAGTAACCGCAGGGAATCCTTTATTCAAATCATAACGTTGTTGCATACCAAACTTTGATATGGTACCTACACCCGTGCGATCTTCTCTACGTGTCCCTGTTTTTAAAACATCACGTAACGCTGTCAAATATTCTTGTTCCATTTATAAGGATCTGAAAATATCTACATTTTTGTAAATACTAAAGTTTAGCATTTTATCTGTGCTAGGTCTACTACTTGTTATTCTCATTCCAGTCATAAAAGCTCTGAGGTCAATTCGAATATCGCTAAATGCAGCACCTTTTCTGTGTGTAACATATGCGTAATCAATTAAGTTTTTACATTCCATAATAATTGTAGGGCCACCAATTATAAAAATATTTTTTTGTGGATATAATACTTGCAATTCTTTTATTTGAGTTTTATAATTTCCTGACAATCTACGTACCGAGGATTGTTGAAGGGCTTTGCTTGAAATCACACAATTGATTCTATCTGACAAAGGCTTACGCATTTTTGGATCATCCCAGGTTTTTCTCCCCATCACAACAATTTGATTTAAAGTATGTTCTCGAAACCAATCCATATCTTCTTGATGCATAGGCCATGGCAATGTCCCACGATTACCAAATGTGCCCATTTGGTCAGTGGCAAATATAGTACATATCATAAATTTTTTAGTAATTCATCTGTAGCAGGTTGAACTGTTTTTTGTACTGCTGATACAGATATGTAAAAATCAATATCCTCAATGATGTAATTAAGCTGATTCAGTTTGGTTTTAAGCATTTTTTCTAAAACATCAGGATCATTGCCTTCTTGTAATAATTCTTTGATGTTTATATCTACTATAGTGCCGTCGGTTAAATTAACTGAAACACTTTCTAATAAAGTAATGGGAATCTCTTTCTTTTCTACGGATTTTAAAATTGATTCCCATTGAGCCTTGTTATTTAAATTAAGCCGCTTGCTCTTTGGCCGTTGTTTTTTTGGTTTTGATTCCGACATCTTTTACCTTTGGATTTAGACTTTGTGCTTCTTGTTTCAATCTTTCTGCTTCGGCTAATAGTTGTTTAGCACTTGCTTCCATCTTTAGTGCCTGTTCTAACCGTTGATTGGCTAAGTCTGAATCGGACAGTATACCGGCCAACATGTCTGCTGCACTGGTGTTACCTTGTGCTTCACGTGTTCGCCGCTCCCCAATTTCTTTAATTTCTGCTTTTCTGGGAGTGTTATTTTTTTTGCCGGTTAAACCACGATTGGTATCAAGTTCTTGAAGGCGTTTAACTGCTTCCTCTCCTTTTTGCATTTCGTCTAGAATATCATTGAGTTCATCCAAACGAACGCTACTAGTTGTAGTAGGAGTAACTAATACTTGATTAGTGGGAACTTTTTTCATTAAACCATTTCTATGCAAACTTTCTAAACAATTGTTTCCGTCTGCCATAATAGTTCTAAAAAGAACGTCACTGATTTCTCTCGCTTCTTGACCTTGTGGGCTTTCAACTGCCCGCATTATTTCGTCATGGATCATTCTAGGAAGAAGATCACTGTAAATAATTAGAGCCATATGATCCAATTCTGGAATTTTTCTAAATACTATTACGCATTTTTTATCGTTGTGTTTACCAACATGTTTT
>Ga0194129_10001080_pt1 | contig 47093 bp, 46 predicted proteins | sample TA2KigCa35mmetaG_FD_150862 | JGI IMG/M metagenome (GOLD analysis project Ga0194129, IMG submission 150862) | Freshwater microbial communities from Lake Tanganyika, Tanzania - TA2015038 Kigoma Deep Cast 35m | ecosystem: Environmental > Aquatic > Freshwater > Lake | place: Tanzania: Lake...
ATGTTGAGAGGTCGGAACCTAATATTGCATACGGAGTAATGCTCGGTTTAGATCGTTATCGATGGTGATGGTCATCGCAAATTTGCTTTTAAAAAGTAGGCATTATTTAGAATTAGGAAACAGAGCCTATCGTATAAAACTTTCTATAGTATTGCCGTTTTTTTTAATTGCGGGTGCTTTTGCCCCAAAAAAAATTTATTGTTCAATGTATCGAATTTTAAGAAAAATTGAGGTAGATAGATATTTGGAAATTCCATTTAATGATCGATTAGATAATAAATTTAATAAATTTAAGGCTCAGATAGAAGAAAGTGTAAAATATTTATCGGTGGATCCAATCCACAGAATTTATTCAGCCATGCCACGTACTCGTCCAGTTGAGAGTTAAGCATAGTTTTCTAAGAGAAGGTTTGTGAGGAGTTTTTTCGCAATTTGAAAAGACTCTTCTATTCTAGACGGATCTTTTCCTCCAGCTTGTGCGCTTTCAGGTTTTCCGCCGCCAGATCCGCCGATCGGTTTTGCAATTTCTGGAAGAATTTTGTTTGCGTGAATTCCTTTTTCAATGAGCTTTGGGCTGCACCGTAAAAGAAGTTGGCACTTTCCATCATCTTTTGTTGCAAGAAGAAGCGCTCCCTCTTTCATTTCGTTCATCAGATCATTTGCAAGGGATTGAAACTCTTCTTTAGGAAGAGAGATTTGTTTGATAATGATAGGAACTGAAGCGATAAGGATTTTTTCTTTTAATAGATCTTGTTTCAGTTGACTTATTTGGATCCGTCTTAGCACTTTTATCTCTTCTTTCATCTTTTTTTGATCGTCTAAAAGTAAAGAGAGAGACTCTTTAACTTTTCCTAAAGGGGTTTCCAAAAGGTTACAAAGATTTTTTAAAAGATCTTCTCGACTGTACATGAATTTTTCTGCAAATTCATGAGTTGCTCCTTCGATTCTTCTAACGCCCGCTGCAACGCTTGTTTCGCTAGTGATTCTGAGTAGGCCGATTTCTGAAAGAGACCCCACATGCGTTCCTCCACAGAGCTCTTTAGAAAAATGATCGATATCAACAACTCTTACTTCGCTGCCATACTTTTCACCAAAAAATTGTTTGATTTCATTTTTTTGCTTAATTGTTTCGTATGACGATGAATAAGTAGAGATTTTCCCGTTTGATTTAATTTTTTCATTGCAGAGCTCTTCAACTTTTCTAATTTCCTCCTCGCTCATTTGTTTATGATGAGAAAAGTCGAATCGGAAACGGTCAGCTTCTACAAGAGAGCCTGCCTGTCTGATGTGAGAGCCTAATACTTTTTCAAGTGCCCAATGGACAAGGTGTGTTGCTGTATGATTTCTTGCAACCATTGTCCTTTGACTCTTTGTCACTGAGGCTGTAACTGGCTCACCTAAAAGAAGGGTCCCTTTTTCTAAAACTCCAACGTGTTGAATGATGCCAGGAAATGGTTTCACTGCTTTAGAGACAGCAAAATGAGACGAGTCGTGCGATATTGTTCCGCTATCTCCTATTTGCCCTCCGCCCTCTCCATAAAAAGGGGTCATTTCTAAAATAAGTGAGCCCTCTTCATGACTCTCTAAGCGATCTTTGAATTCGCCATTTACGATGATACCAATGATTGTGCTTTTTGCTACAAGTGTGTCGTAGCCTAGAAATTGCGTTTCCCCATTTTTTTCTAAGAAATCAGAAAAAAGGCTCTCTTTTGCCACTTGTACATGTTTCGTCTGTGCGTTTCGAGAGCGCTCTTTTGCAGCTTCTTCTAACAGCATGTAAGAGTCTAGATTTACATCAAGGCTGTTGTCTTTTGCAATTAAGAGAATCTCTTCTACAGGAAAGCCGTAAGTGTCTTTTAGTTTAAAAGCATCCTCTCCTGTAATTTGTTTCGAAGAGGAGGCTTTTTCAATAATGTTTGCAAGGATATTTCCTCCCTTTTTCAGAGTCCGGAAAAAGCTCTCTTCTTCTTTTGTCAGCACTTCGCAAATTTTTTCTTGAGAAGTTCTTAACTCAGGGTAGTCGTCTCCCATAAGAGATAAAAGAGTTGGAAAAATTTTTGCTAAAAAGGGCTCTTCAAATCCTAGTTTTTTCCCATATCTGACAGCTCTTCGAAGCACTTTTCTTAAGACGTATCCTCTATCTAAATTGCTTGGGATAGCCCCATCGCTGATTGTGAAAGCTAGCATTCTTAAGTGATCGGCAATTACATGAAAGGAGGGTTTATCTTTTTCGTAAGAAATTTTAGATAGGTTTTCCACTTTTGCGATGAGTGATCTTAACACGTCTGTTTCAAATACAGTTGTACTTCCAATCAGAAGAGAGGCCATCCGCTCTAATCCCATTCCCGTATCAACACACGGTTTGGGAAGCGGGCTCATATGTCCTGAGGTGTCTTTATTAAATTGCATAAAGACAAGATTCCAAAATTCAAAAAACCGCTCGCCCTCTTTATCTTCAAGAGGGGAGGTCGCATATCCAAATTTGTCTCCTCTATCATATAATAGTTCTGTGCAAGGTCCGCAGGGCCCTGTGTCCCCCATTGACCAAAAGTTGTCTTTTGCACCAAGCCGTACGATTCTTTTCTCAGGAAGATATTTCTTCCAAATCTCAAACGCCTCATCATCATCTTGATAGACAGAAACCCACAACTTTTCGATGTCGATTTTGAAAACTTCAGCGGTTGCTTTAAAAGCAAATTGGATTGCGTCTTCTTTAAAATAGTCCCCAAATGAAAAATTGCCTAGCATTTCAAAAAACGTGAGGTGTCTTGTTGTAAACCCAACATTATCAAGATCATTATGTTTTCCTCCGACACGAACACATTTTTGAGAGGTCGCAGCTCTTGTGCAATCTAATTTAGAAGAGCCTAAAAAAACTGTTTTGAATTGGTTCATTCCGGCGTTTGTAAAAAGAATGGTTGGATCTTCGTGCGGGATTGTTGGTGAGGAGGATATGATTCTATGGCTATGGGCTTTAAAAAAATTTAAAAATTCGTTTCGAAGATGGCCTGTGTTCATGGGTTTTTTCCCTTGCTAAGTTTTCGTTTGATAATGACAATATAGCATAAAAGGGGGCTCTTGTGGAAGAAGAAATACTAAGTGAGATTGCCGGGACGATTAGGGGGCTTTCAATGGATGGAGTCCAAAAAGCAAATTCTGGCCACCCTGGGCTGCCTATGGGATGTGCTGAACTAGGAGCATGCCTTTGGGCCGATTTTCTTCGCTACAATCCGAAAAATCCAGACTGGTTTAATAGAGACAGATTTGTCCTCTCAGCAGGTCATGGGTCGATGTTTCTCTACTCGCTCTTACATCTTTCAGGTTACGACCTTACGTTAGACGATTTAAAGAGTTTTAGACAGCTTGGCTCTAAGACCCCAGGACATCCTGAAAAAATGGATACGCCAGGTGTGGAAGTGTCGACGGGTCCTCTTGGTCAAGGGGTTGCAAACGCTGTCGGGATGGCTTTGAGTTATAAAATTTTAGAAAATAGGTTTAATAGAGCCTCGTTTCCTATTGTGAGCAATAAAATAGTCTGTTTGGCAGGTGATGGCTGTCTAATGGAGGGGGTTTCAAGTGAGGCATCGTCACTTGCAGGCCACCTTTGTTTAAATAACTTGATCCTTGTCTATGATATGAATTATGTGACACTCGATGGAGACTGGAAAGATAGCTGCTCTGATGATCAAGTGCTTAGATATAAGTCGTATGGATGGGATGTAGTTGTTGTTAAAGATGGAAATGATATAACCGAAATTCAGTCAGTTTTCCAAAAGTTAAAAAAAACAATGGAAAAGCCGACTCTAGTTGTGTTGCACACAGTTATTGGAAAAGGGGCTGCAACTAAAGAGGGGACACACAAAGTTCACGGATCGCCATTAGGCCCTGAAGAGTTAAAAGCGACAAAGAAAAAATTAGATCTTCCCGAAGAGCCATTTTATGTATCGTCTTTAGTCAGAGATTTTTTTAAGAAAAAACAAATAGAGTGTCAAAAAGAAGAAGATGAGTGGCAAGGTCTATTTGATAGATGGAAAAAAGCGTATCCTGACTTGTATGAGCTTTATCAAAAAATGGAAAATCATGCGGCATCTGATGAGGTTTTAGAAGAGATTCGAAAGTTGCCAGTAGAAGCTAATATGGCTGGTAGAAAAATGTCAAATGTTGTTCTGCAAGCTCTTGCAGAAAAACTTCCCTATTTTCTTGTAGGATCAGCCGATTTATCAGAATCTGATTTTACCTTTTTGAAAAATGAGAAGCCTATAGTTCCCAAAGATTTTAGTGGAAAAATTGTCAGGTATGGAATTAGAGAATTTGCTATGACAGCGATGGCAAATGGAATTTCTACAACATTTTTAAGGCCCGTTGTAGGGACATTTTTCTGTTTTTCAGACTATGCAAGGCCTGCAATTCGGCTTGGAGCACTTTCACATCATCCGACTGTTTTGATTTATACACATGATTCTATAGGACTTGGAGAGGATGGGCCAACACACCAGCCTGTAGAGCATCTAGCGGCCTTAAGAGCTATGCCTAATTTATATGTAATGAGACCTGGCGATGCAAACGAAGTGAAGGGCGCTTATGGTTTTATCCTAAAGCACCAGACTGGGCCTACAGCTCTTGTTTTAACAAGACAGCCTCTTCCTACTCTGCAAGAGACAGATCGAAGTTTTGCAGAGGGTGTTATGAAAGGTGCATATATTTTAATTGAGGAGGATAGATCAAAACCTGCTGATTATATTCTTATTGGAACAGGATCAGAGCTTCATTTGGCAGTAGAGGTTGGCAAAAAATTAAAAGGTGAGGGGAAAAATGTTCGTGTTGTTTCAATGCCTTGTCACCGACTTTTTGAGGACCAAGGTTATGACTATAAGACATATGTTCTTGGAGGAAGCTTAGCAAAAAGAGTGAGTATTGAGGCAGGGGTTAGTTTTGGATGGTCTAAATATATAGGCCCCGAGGGTATAGCAATAAGTATTGATGAATTTGGAAGATCGGCTCCGATTAATGATGTAATGCGCTATTTTGGGTTTACAGTAGATCAAATTATGGAGAGAATTAGGAAAGGGTATTGAAAAAGTCTTTTTTTTTAGGAATTTTTTTTCAAATAGCCTCTGTTTTTGGTAATGTTATTTTAACAGATACGCTAGGTGAGTATTTTGATACCCAAAATAACAGCACAGAGAGGTATATTTACGGAAATTTAAACGTAAATAAAGGTGTTGCAACTCTTCATATTTTTTCTCCTCGTCTAACAGAAGAGGTGGCTTTTCAAGTCCGTTCGGGGGGGCTTGCCCGCATTGAAGTAAAAGAGGCGATTGCATCAAAAAAGCTTACAGAAATTCAAAAAGATAAATATTTAGATCTAGATGTTGCAATTAAGACTACTCCAAATAAGTTATCACCTCCTGGGTATCAGGTTGTTTTATCTGTCTACGGGCAGACTTTAAATACAAATATCTTAAATATTCCAAATCCAGTTCAATATTTTCTTCTTCAGATGGTTCCTTTAACTTCTGGAATTGCCAATAATGTTTTTTGTGATCTTTTGTTTCAGGGTGGGCAGACAGATAAATGGCTCGTTCCTGCAGAGACAAATTATCCCTCTCTTGGAGTTTTTCTCTCCCAAACATGGAAAACAAATCAGATCATTCAATCAAAAACGAATAGTGAGAGCGCAATCACATTTACACTTCGTATTCCTGCTACATCATTTGTAAATCTCCAAGATGGTGATTACCAAATAAGAATTGCTGCAATCATGGGATTGCCTATCACAACAATCGATGGAAATCAGCCAGATCTGATCGGTACACAGATTAACTCTCTTTTATTTTTAATTTCGCAAGGGTACTCAATTATAGAGGGTAAGAATGGGATTTTTAAACCATCAGCTTCTCAAATTTCTATCGTTGATGCAAATATAGCCTATCTTGTAGATTTGATTGAAAAAATCACTCTAGCCCAGCAGTAAAAGTCTCGGCAAATGCCTCTTTTAACGATTGTTCTGTTATGTGGTTCACAAAGTCCATTTCAAACACAGGGTAAAATTTTGTATGTTGCTTGATTGCTCTGCGATTAATTCTATCTTTTGTCCCGTTAAGCAACACACCGAAAATGGGAATTTTTTCTCGTTCGAGTTTTTCTAATGTGAGTAATGCTTGATTGATTGCGCCGTGGTTGTTTTTAATCACAACAAGGGTCGGTGCATTAAATGTTTTCATAAAGTCGATGACAAGCTCTTTTTCATTTAAGGGGAGCATGATTCCTCCTGCTCCTTCGACAATTAAATGAGAGTGAGGTGTCATTTCGGGAGGTTTCAAAGAGGTTAGTTCTATCCCAGTATGTTGAGCGTGAGGAAGTAGTGGTTCGCCAAAACGGTAGCTCTCTTTTAAGAAATGAGAGTGCGGAAGACCTGTTGCCTCATGGACCCATTCAGTATCTGTGCAGGGACTTACGCCACATTGGATCGGCTTCCAATAACACCCTTTTAATCCAAGTGTTAAGACGGCTGAGACAAAAGTTTTTCCTACATGTTCGTCAGCTCCTGTAATGAAAAGTTTTTCTGGAAAGGTAATCATGTATTTATCTCCATCCAATATATTAAAAATTGAAATATATTGGATGAAGAAATTTTAAAGAACAAAAATCTTTTTAGAAAGATGTTGGAGTGTACGTTTTAAGAAGATAAAAGTTTTTATCTAAACGTTTTTCAACAAAAAGATTCCATGCTTTTTCAAGCAGAGCAATCTTTTTTTTGTAATGGGGCTTTTTTGGATCTGCTAAAGAGTGGCTCAATAGGTATTTATTTTTTAAAGAGTCTAAAAACTCTCTATCGATCTCTTCTTCTCCGACTTTAGATGATTCTGTCGCGATAAAATGTAAAAATTCGGCTGCACTAAAGTAGGATTGGCTAGATCTATCTCTTAAGCCAGTTAGAGAACAGATAGGCTTTCCCATAGAGAGTATGTTACAGGCTTGGATAAACGACTGGCACCCCCCTTCTAAGAGAACAAGTCTGTCTGCCAAATAATCAGATGTCTCTATATCGTCGCCAAAAAAAGTTCCTGTTTTGACAGAGGTTTCGTTATCTCCGTAGACAACAACGTAATTACTTAAGTCAGGCGCTCGGCAAGATCCTGAAGAGAGTGTAGAAACTGTTTGGTAGCCTACTACGCTTGCAATTGCTTTATCCAAAAGAGCGTGACTTTCTAGATAGGCAGATGTAAGGGCGTTTACACATTTAACTCCGCTTCGGAAACTACATCCTGTGTAGCCATACAAAACGTAGGCATGTGTTTCAATGGCACGATCTAAAAATCTAAGGCCAGTAGCAGTCCCTTCTATGCTAAAGGGGCGTGAATCTCCAATCACTTGGACGATATAGTTTTCGTCAGTTAATTTAAGTGTGATCTGTACAATTTTTTTTAAATCTGCAAGAGAGGTAGAGGTTTGGCTCTCTCTATGAATCCCGTAGTAGTGAGTGCCAAGTTCTGTGATCATCCTAACAGGGGTTGCCTCCTCTCTTGTTCTTGCATCCTCTTGAAACCCTTTAATTACAGTTGGTAATTCAAAAACAACTCTTGCTCTTGATACTGCAGTAGCCGACATATAAAATCCTTTAACATATTAATTTTAAATATGATGCTATTTTTACCCCTTTTTGTCAAAGAGCTTCCGCTTGTAGGTTATCTTTATAGCTAGAAAGGGTTAGGAAAAGATTTGCAATTTCTTTTTCTGTAAGCGATAAATTTGGAAAAAAGAGCAAAGAGGAGGGGGAGGTTCCAGGTATACAGGCGTGATCGGCAAGGTGGAATTTAAAATTTTTTAATTCAAAGGGGGAGGAGAGTGAAATTGGAACAAAGGGAGCTTTTGATTCATTTGTCGTTAAAAAAACTTTTCTAATGGTTGTTTGGAGTATTTGTTTTAATTGAAAAAGTTTTTTTCTCTCATTTTTCATAGAGGGAATTAGCTTAATAGAAGCGTTGATCATTCCTAAATAAAGGGGTGGGATGTATCTTTCTTTGTGTAAGCTTGGAATTTTTTCAAAAAGCTCTCTTTTTAACTCCTTGGAACAGGCAAAATAAGAGACATAGGAGCCAAATCGTTTGTGAAAGCTGCCTAAAAGAAGATCGATCCCCTCTTTTTGAGCAGAAATGCCAAAACCGTGGTTGCCAAGCACAGAAAAGGTTAAACTATCATCAATTGCAAGTAGAGAATTTGAAGATTTTTTTATGCTAATTAGATCGTCAATCTCTGTAAATTCACCTGTTTTAGATGAGAGAGATTGTGCAAAAATAAGAGGTTTTTCTAAAAGTTTTGTTAAGTTTGCAAATAGGTTTGGATTCGATTCATAAAAAGTAACAGTTTCGTGCCCTAAAAAATTTGCAAGAAGATGTTCGGTTTCTGTTAAACAAGTTTCGTATGAAGAGATAGTTCTTGTAGGTAGAATACCAGAGCCCCATTTAATCGAATAAAAAACTCCTTCAGCTTTTGTGTGGGGGTGGGTAGCCAAGTTTAAATAATCAATAGATGAGAAGTTTGTGCATCCCTTATCAAGGGGTGGAAAAATGGTTCTAAGACGCTTTTGCCACTTTTGTTTTTGTCTTTTTTGTAGAAGATCCATGTTTTTTATTACCTGTAGATGAGAGGGTAGTCATCTGATGTAAGAGGGTCTCCATATGCGTAGCCTTGTTTTTTTATAAAAGTTGCAAAAGGGTCGTGCTCGACAAATTTAAAAACCGCATCGATTGTGCCATAGACAATAAGAAGAGATCTCTCCTTGGCATGAATCGGAATTTTATTTGAAAAAATTTCAATTCCGTGAGATGAGACAAGTACGCTTGCTAATATTCCTTGAAAAGAGGAGGAAGTTAAATCAATTGTTTCTGTTTCAACAATTCGATCAAAGAGCAGTCTAACAGGCTTTATGGAAGTGAGTTGAAAAATGATTTCACCAAGCTCTTTATTACAAGTCATTTTTTTTATTTCGGGATGTGTTCTCCAAAGGTCATAGCCAAATGAGAATTTTTGAAACAGAGCTGACTCTTCTTTTGAGAAAAAATCTTCAAAAAGAATCGTATCATGAGTTTCAAAATATTGGATCTGTGATTGTGTTACTTCATAGCGCATAATTTGTCTCCAAGCGTAGCAAGTCTTTGCATCGCATCGTTGCAGGTTTCTTCTGAAATAAAGGATGAGAGTCTTATAAATCCCTCTCCTAAAGGCCCAAAGCCACTTCCTGGGATTGTGATAAGGCCGAGTTCATGTAAAAGAGTGTCAAAAAATTCAAACGAATTAGAGTTTGGAATTTTCCACCAAACATAGGGAGAGTCATCGCCACCGTAAACGGTATAGCCACATCCTTGCAGGCTCTTTTTTAATTTTTTTGCATGAGAGGAGTATAGCTTTACTTGGGCTTCACACTCTTTTTTTCCAGCCCCGTAAAGAGAGCAAAAACCTGCTTTTTGAATCGGATAAGAAATTCCATTTGTCTTAATATCTTGCCTTTGTCTCCAAAGCCTATTTAATTCAAAAGCCTCTTTTGGGATAATTGTATACCCAAGTCTAAGCCCTGTAAATCCAGCAGATTTTGAAAAGCTTCTAAATTCAATTGCAACTTTTTTTGCCCCTTCTATTTCATAAATAGTTTTACAGACGTTAGTTGAGGTGATAAATTTTTCATAAGCGGCATCAATTAAGAGAACTGTTTGATTTTTCAATGCCCAATTGACCCAGATTTCTAACTGAGGCTTTGTCATTGCGATTCCGGTTGGGTTATTTGGTGTGCAGAGATAGACGAAATCTAATTTTTTTTCAGGAGGGAGGGGGATAAAACCGTTTTCTTCTAAACAGGGAATTTTGTAGATTTTTTTTCCAGCCATCAGAGAGGCGTTATAATAGGCAGGATAGGTTGGGTCAATAATTCCTACTTCTGCATCTTTATCAAAAAGATCTTGTATATCGCAAATATCTCGTACAATCCCATCCGATATAAAAATTTCTTCTGCAGTAAATCCAAAACCTGAGTACTCACTTTCTAAAATTTTTTCTCTTAAGAAAAGCTCTCCTTCCGCGGGGCCATAACCATGAACAACTTCACCAACTTCTATAGCGCTATTTTTAAGGCTCTCTACAATACTTGGGGCTAAAGGAAAGGCAATATCGCCAACACCTAAGTTCAAAAGGTGAGCCTCTCTATTTTTTTCTTTAAAGAGGCGGACTTTTTCACTAATTGTAGAAAAAAGGTAACTTTTAGGAAGAGTTAAAAAATTAGTATTAAGTTTTGCCATGGACTAATAGTTTACTTACAAAAAGAGATTTCTGCAAGGATCAGAAATGGCTGTTTTTTTCAATCCACTCTTTATGGGAATCAAGAGGGGCAATAAGATTAAAGGAGCCATAATTTCCTTTTCCAGAAAGGATTGTGATGACTCCAAAAAGATGGGCTTCCCCCTCATTAACCCAAAATACGGGTGAGCCGCTGTCTCCTTCTGCTCCTATTGCTTCAAGCGGAGTCGATTTGATTGAATAGGGAGGGTCAAAGTAGCTTATGTACGACTCATCACACCAATTTTTAGAAAAATGAGATGAAATCTGCCCTGTAAACCCTCTTTTTTGCATGTCGAATAGGAGGTGAGTTTCAGATCTCTTTCTTGTTTTTCCGAATCCTGCAGAGATAAATGAGATAGGTAGTAGCTTTTTTTCATAATCGATAGTTGCTGGCGTAGCAAAATAAATAGGGGATGAGAGGTGAATTAAAGCTAAGTCATTATGTAGCTCTTTGATGTAGCCGTCAGCTGTTTTTGTATACTTAAAATCGTGATGTATTTGCGCCCTTCCTTGAATCGAAATGGCGCTCTCTTCTTCAGGGTTGTATAGCTCAAAAAGGAGTTCTTCTCCGTCATTTTGAATGATATGAGCTGCTGTTAAAACTGTGTATGGATCAATTAATGTTCCTGTTGCGTTTGTTACAAGCCCTCTTACAATTCCTACAGAAGAAAATAGGGCAGAGTTGCCAAACTCTATGTAAGAACTATCTAAAACATCATCTCTTCTTATGACACCATTTAAGGAAAATAGGGTTAGTGAGAAAAATAGAATTTTTAATGCAGCCATCTATTTTTTTCAATCCACTCTTTGTAAGGCCCAATAGGTGTAAAGTAATTAAAATCGTAATCTTTCTCATGAACATATAAAGACAAAACTGCGAAGAGGTAATATTTTCTATTGTGTGCAAAAAACGCCCCTGAACCACTATCACCATAGACAGAAAATCCGTTTAATCTAGATGTTGGATTCTCTTTAGAAAATCCCGAGATATAGAAGTCATCGAAGTATTCTGTGGAATGAAATAAGTAAATCGAACTTGTATACCCTCTTTTTTTCAGATCATAAAAAAAAGGGGTGAGAGAGTCTCTTCTTGTGCCCCCATATCCTGCGGAAATAAAATTAAAGGGGGGCGCCTTTGCTCGGTAGTCGAGTTTTGCAGGTTCTACAAAATAGATAGGAGATTGTAGATGGATCAAAGCTATATCATTGTGCACTTGAAAAACACCCCCTTTCTCACTCTCAATCAAGATGTATTCTTCATGAATTTGAGGAGTGCCTTCAACTCTAACCATTTCTTTTGCTTCAGGATTAAATAGATGAAAAGTAATCCCTGGGTTTTCATCGACAACATGGGCTGCTGTTAATACTGTGTAGGGGTCAATAAGTGTTCCTGTGCCGGTCGATTTTTCACCTTTAATGAGGCCTACACACATAAACTCGGGTTCTAATCCGAATTCAATATAGAGCTCATCTGCAACATCGTCTCTTCTAACGACTGCATCCAAAGAGAGAAGTAACAAGAAAAATAAGAAGAATTTTTTCATAACAAGCATCTTACGCATTAAGAATTTGTAAAGCAAGGAAATTGTTTGAAAAAAGGGGTTGTCCGATATGTCTAAACTAGGGCACTTTAGTAAGAGTGTCATCTTCAAAAAAACTGAAAAATTTCATTTTGGCTAAAAGATCGGTAGGGATTTTGATCACCCTTTGCTGGTAGACAAAGCGTGATCAAAAAATGAAATTTTTCAGTGTAATGACTATAATTTTATTTAGCAGGCTTAAAAAAGTAACCTTCTGCCGACATTCCAAGTAGTACGAGCAAGCGCTAATCCCCCTAAAGCTGCAGCAGCAGGTCCTGCTGTTGGCACAGCAAGTAGCCCAAGTCCTACAGCGGTAGCAACGTTTAATGGAGTGATGTGTCTTGTGAGTCCCCCTTCAGCCAGATGCTCTCTATGAGGTCCCTCTAAATCGGCGCCTTGGTCTTGCTCCCATCTTGGATCTTCCACTTGAGAAATTGAACTGTCATGTGTTGTTCCCTCTCGGCTCAGATTAGATAATCGATTTAAAGCAGCATTATCAACCTGCCCTGCTGTCGTGGCTACGGTGCTTCCATTGTCTGCTCTTGGGCTTACCCTTGGAGAGGGCGCTTGCGATAGTGGTGAGAGAGCTGGATCATGAAAACCTGCCACATCTGCCAAGAGTGTAGCTGAAGTAGGATGTTGTGTTTCTAATCGAGATAAATCTTCTTCACCATCGGCAGTTTCAGATGCTACAGGAGAAATGGCAGGTAGTGGAGATGGGGCTCCTCTTGGTGTGGGGGATGCCGCCGGGCTTCTTGTTGGAGGGGCAGCAGGAGATTGTTGTGGGAGAGCATCAGTAGCTGCCTGGTCTAATCTAGTAGGGGTTAAAGCAAAATCTTGTGGCTCTTGAGATCGTCCTGATGAAGATGCTTCTCTTTCACCATGGCCAGCTACAGGTCCTACAGGAGAAATGGCAGGTAGTGGAGATGGGGCTCCTCTTGGTGTGGGGGATGCCGCCGGGCTTCTTGTTGTAGAGGCAGCAGGAGATTGTAGTCGAGTGTCTAAAGTCATCTGCTGATCAGTTGCAAATGGCGGTACTATTTGCCCCTCAGGTAAAAGATCGCTAGCTGCTCGATGGGTGGAATCATTACTCGATGCTCTAGATGGCGGTGGTGCTAAGGGAGGCAAGGGTGAAGATGGATTTGTTAGAGAACTATGCCGCACGGAAGCCTTTTTTTTAGGAGTTTTTTTATCAGAACTTTTTCCCCTCTTGAGACCTAAATCGCCTTTAAGGCTCAGATTTGGGACCCTCCTTCTCTCTGAGTGGTCCGTTCTTTCTCGGATAGCAACCTTGTCTATTTTTTTATGGCTGAGAGATTTTTTTTGTCCATCTTTGTAATATTTGATTGCAAGGTAAGTATTTGCTATCACTGGTAAAAAAATAGCTGACAGGCAGATAGCAAAGCTTTTCTTGTTTAGGTGTGTCCAGTAGTGAGAGGTTTCAATTTGAGATTTTTTTAGGCAGGGGATAATTGCGCACTTTAAAAAGAGGTCAATAAGGTTTGTGGCAGAGCTTACGACAGGGATTAAATCAGAGATGTAATCTATTTTAACTAGAATAGTAGAAATTTTGTTTGAGCTCATTTTTATGCCTCCGAAGGTTTTTGATCTTCCAACATGAGTACATCAGAAGGAGAGTAATAAGTTGCTGTGCTAAATGATGTTAGGGATTGATCATCTTGATCTCTTGCGCCGTTTAGAAGGTTTGCTCTCGGGTCAGGAAGCGGTGCAACTGGTAGTATTTTATAGATTAAGTTCATGATCTTGATGCCGTGGTGTGAGAGGGGGCTTGGGTAGGTAGCGCAGGAAAAATTAAGGCCTTTAGAGGGGCCGCTTCTTCTAAAAAGGTTTCCTATGAAATCCCCACGCTGAGAGTATGAATTATAAGTTACATCAGCTCTTACTGCCCTTTCGAGACCAAGAGTAGTGCAGATTTTCGTTACGTCATTTTCAAAGATAACACCTGGGCCATTATGTGCAACTACTCTGTTTGCGTGTATTGCTCCAACAACCCCTGATAGGTAGCCCCCAAGAGAGTGTCCCGTGACTGTAACTTGGGTATCTTCTAAAATTTCGCCTCGTCTTTTTAGGGTAGTGATATATTCGTCACACGCTTTTACGTACTCTGTTAGAATCTGATAGCTAGATTTTTTAGCAAGTACGTAGGGGGCAACTGTCGATGCAGCTGCTACTGTTGCTCTGCCAAGTGTTTTTGCAGAGTGAACTAACAAAGAGAATCCGGTAACTTTTGAAACTAGGCCCGCGCTTGCGGATAATACAGCAGCGGGTCCAACAAAGGCTGCCGCAGTTGCGCCTGCAGCAGTAACTGCCGCTGCCTTCCATGGATTTTCAGCGGTGTACTCTTTTGCTGATAAGGCGGCGCTAGCTGCATGTCCATAGGCCCATTTGCATGAGCTCATTGCATCGTCAATATACCCTTTTAGGATAGATGAGTGTCTTTCAGAAGATGTGGTCCCAGTCACTTTTCTTTGTACAATTGCCTCTCCAACAGTTGATGCTAAAACCCTTGCAGGAGAAGTGAGGTCTACGTTGTGATAAGTTGATATGTGATTGCAAACATCTTGAATAGAATCATTTAAATCAGAAGGTTCTTTAAGATCGCCGATTCCTAAATCGACAATCAAATTGTGTATTTTTGTATCAGGGTCTAAGTCTAGTTGAGTTCCTCTAATGGCAACAAAGATTCTTCCTGTAACAACTTCTCTAAACGCTTGAATAGAGCAACCTTGAGGCATTGTTATCCCGAGGTCTGCAGAGGTTTGAAAAGCTTCTAAGTGGTGGCCATTAGGCTCGAAAACATCCCTATTTACTTCAGCTAGAACCTCCTCTAGCGGTCTAAAATCTTTTTCATACATAAGCTGAGAGAGTGCTCCAGTCTGAATAACTTCTACTCTTTCCTCAGCTCCAGAGAAAAAAAATCGGTTTTCGTTGGGAATTCTAACAAAAGCCTCCTCTTCGAGATCTTCGGGAATGAAGGGACAAACAAATCTTCTACTGGCTACACCATCCATTTTTACACCTCATTACTGCTATGTTGCTTACTATTTTAAGCTAAAAAGTGTATTAACAAAACGAATTTTTGTTAAATTTCATAAAGAATATATAAAGAATTTATTAAAATCAATTAGAAGTTTTTTGAAACAGCGTTTGGATTAAATTGTCTTCACGCTCGTAAAAAAGATCTAAGTCATCTACTGTCCTGTTGATAAATTCATTTGAAAGCTAAATTCTGTCTTTTTTCCCGATCATTTTGAATTTTTTTTAGTTTAATGATCATATCAAATAAAATTTTAAAAGAAGTCTAGTTGAAATTAATTCAGAAAAAGATTCATGCTTTTTACATGGATCCACTTATTTTTTTAAAAGAAAATCGAACGGAAATTGAGAGAAGGCTTGGGTATTTGTTTCATGATGAGACTCTTTTTCAACTTGCATTTATTCATAAGTCGTATTTTTACGAAAATGGGATAGCTGTTTCTGGGCATAACGAACGAATTGAGTTTCTCGGTGATGCGGTTTTGCAACTTGTGATTACAGACCATTTGTATAAAAAATATCCTGAAAAAAACGAGGGGGAGCTTTCTCAGTATAGATCTCGGTTAGTCGATGCTGCAGCTCTTTGTAAATATAGTGAAAAAATTGGGATTGCAGAATTTTTAGTTTTAGGAAAGGGAGAGAGAAAGCAGGAGAGAAAAAATTCGTTACTTGCGAATTTATTTGAAGCTGTTTTAGGTGCAATTTACCTTGATGGGGGAATTGAAAAAGTTACTCAGTTTTTGCTTAGTCAAATTAGAGATGAGATAGAAAATGCGATGAGTTTTCCGTCGCAGAGTTTAAAAACTCTTTTACAAGAGTGGGCTCAAAAGACACAGCAAATTCTTCCTGAATATGTTGTAGTAGAAGAGAGTGGACCTGATCATAAGCGTTTTTTTCGTACCGAGGTGCGCCTTGGAGAGAGTGTGATTGGGGTTGGAGAGGGTTTTTCTAAAAAAGAGGCAGAGCGCAACGCTGCTGATGACGCGCTTAAGAGGGTATTATGAAGCAAAAAGAGAGTTGGGTTTGCTCAGAATGTGGGCATGATCAGGCAAAATGGTCTGGGAGTTGCTCTGCTTGCAAAAGATGGAATACGATTGAAAAATTTATTGAGGTTGCAGAGCTTAGGCCTAGGTTCATGAAAGCTAAAACAAGGCCTATGCCTTTAAAAGAGATTGTCTTAGACAAGTTTGATAAAATTCAGACAGAGCTTAAAGAGTTTGATCGAGTTTTAGGCGGGGGAATTGTTCAAGGCTCTTTGAATTTGATCGGGGGCGACCCTGGAGTTGGAAAATCGACATTGATGCTCATGATTGCAAAAGAGCTTTGTAAAAGTGGGAAAAAAGTTCTCTATGTTTGTGGAGAAGAGTCTTTAGAGCAGACAAAAAATAGAGCTGACAGACTCTCTGTAGCAGAAGATCAGCTCTATTTATACTGCGAGACGCTTTTTTCGAATATAAAGGCTCAGGTGGAGGAGTTGCAGCCAGACGCTTTAATTATAGATTCTATACAAATTGTGTATAAGCCAGAAATTGCCTCGCTGCCCGGTTCTGTCATCCAAGTCAAAGAGATTGCTATGGAGTGTATGCATATTGCAAAACAGATGGGAATCACCTCTTTTGTTATTGGACATGTAACAAAATCTGGGGATTTAGCAGGGCCGAGAGTCCTTGAGCATATTGTTGATGTTGTTCTTGATTTTGAGGGGGATCCAGATTTAGGGCTTCGTATTTTGCGCGCTCGAAAAAATAGGTTTGGGCCAACTGACGAAGTTGCTATGTTTCAGATGGGTGAAAAGGGGCTTGAAGAGGTTGCAAATCCATCTCAAATTTTTTTGAAGGAGAGGGTTAAAGAGGCAACAGGTTCTTGTATTGTTCCTACGATGGAGGGGACGCGCGCTATTTTGATAGAAATTCAAGCTTTAGTTGCAGCATCGGCATTTTCTACCTGTGCAAGACGAGCGAGTGGAATTGATCCAAATAGACTAGCTCTCTTACTTGCTGTTTTGGAAAAAAGGGTAGGGCATCATTTTCATCATCTTGATGTCTTTGTTTCTGTTGCAGGAGGGCTTCGTATTAGAGAGCCTGCAATTGATCTTGCGATTGCCTTAGCGATTGCCTCCTCATTTTCAAATCGTCCTATTGATCCACATACAATTGTGCTTGGAGAAATAGGTCTTGGGGGAGAGCTTAGAAGTGTGCCAAGAGTTGAGAGCCGTATTAAGGAGGCCAAGCACATGGGATTTAAGCGGTGTATATTGCCAAAAAAATCGCTACCTAAGGAGATGGGGGCGCTTGAGCTTGTTGGTGTAGAGAGACTCGAGGAGGCTATTGAAATTATTTTAAAATAAGTATAGTTTGTTAAACATAAAAATAGTTGGAGGGTAGTATGGAAGAAGTAAAAAAGCACGCCCTATATTTGGGAATAGATCCGTCGTATTTTAAAAGTGAAAAAATAGTAGTACATATGCCTCTTATCAAAATTGTGAAACGTCCTATCGATTCCAAAGAGCTGCTTCGAATATTTGAACATCTTCCCGATTACACTCATATTGTTTTTACAAGCAAAAGCTCTGTTCGAATCTTTCTTGCATACTTGAAAATGCATGGTCATTTGATACAAGAGCTCTCTTTGAAATATGTGATTGCCATTGGTCATGTGACAGCTTATTACCTAAAAAGTGAAGGAATTGAGCCTTCTTATATTTCAGCAGACGAGTCTCAAGAGGGGCTTGTTAGAGTGCTTCAGTCACTTGATTTAAAAGATGGGTATCTATTGCTGCCAAAATCTTCTCTGCCAAGAACTAATCTCATCCATTTTTTAGTAGAACACGAAATCAGGCATCAAATTTGTACACTTTATGACACAGTGGAAGAGATTCCAAAAGAGCCTATCGACTTAGATGTAATTGACGAGGTAGTTTTTACAAATCCACTTACTGTCGACACATTTTTTTCAATCTACCCTGAAATTCCACTCTCCATTAAACTTCATCCGCTAGGAAATGTAACAAGAGAGGCGCTTCGAGCAAAATTAAGAGAAGTCCAACTTGTTTCATAGGAGATTACATGAGTTATGACCTTTCCAAACTGCCGCATCTAGATAACTATGTAGATGCTTATATTGATACAAAAGCGATTGAAATTCATGATACAACTAGCAATTTAGCTTATTTTGATAATTCAAAAAAAATAGAAACCGGTGATTTAACCTTTTTGATAGGAGAAAGTATGAGTTACGAACCTCTAAAACTTCCTTATGCATATGATGCTTTAGAACCTTATATTGATGCAAAAACGATGGAGATTCATTACACAAAGCACTACCAGGGGTATTTAGATAATTTAAAAAAAATAGAGGGTGTCGATTTAACTCTTCCGATTGAAGAGTTATTAATTAAAGATACTCGCACAGCAGTGCAAAATCAGGGGGGGGGATTTTATAATCATACCCTTTTTTGGCAGATGATGAAGCCTAAAGGTGGGGGTATGCCAAAGGGAGCGTTGCTTAAAGCAATCGAGAATGAATTTGGCACTTTTGAAGAATTTAAAGAAAAGTTTAGTAAGGCGGCCTTGGCACAGTTTGGGTCAGGATGGGCATGGCTTGTAAAAAATAAAGTAGATAAAAAAATTTCTATTTTACAAATGCCTAATCAAAATGCTCCCCGAATTGATATAAATATCCCTATTTTAGGTTTGGATGTTTGGGAACATGCCTATTATTTAAAATACCAAAATAGAAGAGCGGAGTATATAAAAGAATTTTGGAATGTGGTTAATTGGGAGTTTTGCGAAGCTCAGTATAGTCGGCAATAGCCTGTTTTTGGTATAATAGGATCAGAGATCCGGAGGGATAGAATGATAGACTTTATTAGATTATTCCGTAGGTCTGGTCCTAAAATTAAAATTGAGTTGTCAAAAAAGGATCGATTTAGCGGTTGGATTAAGTGTTCAGGTTGTCAAGAGCTTGTGCATGCAGATGAACTAGTTGAGACTTTAAATTGTTGCCCTAAGTGTAATTTTCATTATCGGCTAACTCTAGAAGAGAGGTTAAAACTTCTTACTGACGAAGATAGCTTTGAAGAGCTTTTTACCGATCTTCAACCTACAGATCCGCTTGAATTTTCAGATACAGAAAGTTATAAAGAGCGCTTAGAAAAAGCACAGAAAAAAACTGGGCGTAAAGATGCTATAGCTGTTGGTGTTTGTAAAATTAATAAACAAGAAGTCGCCTTAGGTGTGATGGATTTTTCTTTTATGGGTGGATCGATGGGATCTGTTGTAGGAGAAAAGATTACAAGACTTATTGAGCATGCGATTGTAGAAAGGTTGCCTTTAGTCATCGTAGCAGCCTCTGGGGGTGCTAGGATGCAAGAGTCAATTTTTTCACTTATGCAGATGGCAAAAACGTCAGCTGCTCTTGCAAGACTTGGTAGCAGGAGGTTGCCATTTATTTCTATTTTGACAAATCCGACAACTGGCGGAGTGACTGCCTCTTTTGCCTCTTTAGGCGATGTGATTATCGCAGAGCCAGGTGCATTAATTGGGTTTGCAGGACCTAGAGTGATTGAGCAGACAATGATGCAAAAATTACCAGAAGGTGCTCAAAAATCTGAATTTTTAGAAAAGAAGGGGATGGTCGATATGGTTGTCCCAAGAAAAGAATTAAAGGAAAAGCTTTCGTTTTTTCTTGAGTTTTTTATGCAAAAAACAGCAAAGTCTAATCGGAAGAAATCAAAAATAGAGGAATTGAGTAGCGTATGAGTTTGGAAAAAAGAGAAGTTTTGCTTGTTTCAGAAGACGAGAGTATAGTTCCCTTCTATGCATCAAAAGGTGCAAGTGGCGCAGATGTGTATGCAAATATTTCAGAGCCTCTTATTTTAAAATCGCAAGAGTCTATGCTTGTGCCTACAGGTCTTTTTTTTGAAATTCCAGAGGGGTATGAAATTCAAGTAAGACCAAGAAGTGGCTTGGCTTTAAAAAACCAAATCACAGTCTTAAATACACCAGGAACAATAGATTCAGACTATAGAGGTGAATTAAAGGTTATTTTAATCAATCATGGCAAACAAGAGTTTGTTATAGAGCCAAAGATGCGGATTGCACAAATAGTTTTGGCAAAAGTCGTAAGGGCAGAATTTGTATTAGCAGAAACGGTCTCTTCAAGTGAGAGGGGATCTAATGGATTTGGACATACAGGAAGGTATTAATATGTTAGCTATAGAAAATAGGCCAGTTGTCTCATTTTTAGATGTAAAAAGTAGAGAAGAGGCAATCAAAACGCTTGTTTCAAAGTTGGATATAGATCATTCTAAAGTGTTTGATGCAGTGATGCAAAGAGAGAGAGTCGTATCGACTGGTATTGGAATTGGGATTGCTATTCCTCATGCAAAAATTGAAGAGATCGATGATTTTTACGTAGCCATTGGGATAATAAAAAATGAAGGGGTTGATTGGGATGCAATCGATCATCTTCCTGTAAAGTTAGTTCTTTTAATTTGTGGTCCACAAGAAAGACATGGAGAGTATTTGCAGCTTTTGTCAAAACTTACAAAAAAAATCAAAGAGGAAGAGACAAGAAGAGCTCTTTTTGTTGCAAAAACAGAAGAAGAAGTTGTAAAAATTTTTCAAGAGTGTTAATGTCTGATTTTTTCAATTGTGAGCAAGGAAGATGGATTTACGAAAAAAAGATGTCGCTGAACTTTTAACTGTTAGTGAAACTACAATAGATTCGCTTGTTGAAAAAAGTGGACTTCCTTGTTATAAGATTCATAACGAATACCGATTCAATCGAAGTGAGATTGAAGATTGGATGGTAAAAGTATTAGCTTCTGAAAAAGGATCGCTTCCTTTTGGTGAAGAGATGGGGCAAAAAGCGCCTTTGCAACAATTTGGTCTTTATAGAGCAATTAATAAAGGTGATGTGATTGCAAATTTAGATTCTTCTTCAAAAGAAGAGCTTATCTATTTAACTCTTGATGGAGTTTCAGAAAAGCTAAGGCTTAATCCGCAAGCTGTTGCTGACCTTTTTTTAGAAAGAGAAAATTTAATGCCAACTGCTTTAAATCAAGGAATTGCAATTCCGCATACAAGAGAGTTTTTGCTAGGTGGTCTTTTCGATGCAGTTGTTGTTGTCTATCCTAAAGTTCCAATTGAGTGGGGGGCATTGGATAATAAGCCTGTTCATACACTTTTTTTTCTATTTGCCTGTGATGACAGAAGACATTTAAACTTGCTTGCAAAAATTGCACATTTTATAAGTAGTGAAGATCATCTAAGATTTCTTGAGACAAAGCCAGATCAGATGAGTCTTTTAGAGTTTATCAAAACTTGGGAGGCGTCTATCAAAGCAAAATCTATTTCTGAAATTATTCTTTAGTTATTGATTTGGTCTAATTCTTCTTCTATCTAGAAGAGCATGTTGTTGCTGAATTCTGAAAAGATTTCGAAAAAATGCAAAACAGATTGCTTGCAGTGTAAAAGGTCCTGAAATTTCTATAGAAGAGATAAGAAAAGTTTTTGTTTTTGATAAAACGGCTAATGCAAATTTTTGGATGTTTTTTGTTCCAATTAAATAGATCAGCCCAATTACAATAGAGCCTAAAACTATTTGCCGTCTTGTAATTGGGTGCGTAGGTTCTCTTTCTTGATTAACACGAAGCATTAATTAGAAGGTTCCTTTTTCCGTTTTTTAGGTGTTGCAACAGCAAGAGCTGTTTCTTCACTCTCTTTTTTTTCCTCTTCTTGCATTTCAAATAGAAGAGCCCCATTTTTCAAAACAACATGAAATGTTGCAGAAAGATTTGGGTTTCTTAAAAGCATTTCAGCTAAAGGATCTTCAAGTTCTTGCTCAACAGCTCTTCTGAGAGGGCGAGCCCCCATTTCGGGTTGGTACCCTTTTTCAACAATGTAATCTTTTGCCTCTTTAGAGAGAATCAGCTTAATATGCTTGCGATCAAGTCTTTTTTGTAACTTGCTCACTTCAAGATCAATTACTTTAACTAAATGATCCTTGTCAAAAGCTCTAAAGATCACTGTTCCATCAAGCCTATTAATAAATTCAGGTTTGAAGTGTTTTTTCACAGCTTTATCAATTTTATCTTTCATCGTATCATAATCGATTTTATCATTATCGACACCAAAACCGACCTCAGTTGATTTTCTAATGAGATCTGAGCCTAAATTTGAAGTCATGACGATAATTGTATTTCTAAAGTCGACTTTTCGTCCGAGTGAATCTGTTAAGCGGCCCTCTTCTAAAATTTGCAAAAGGATATTCATCACATCGGGGTGAGCCTTTTCAATTTCATCAAATAGGATTACTGAATAAGGTCTTTGTCTTACTTGTTCAGTTAGTTGTCCTCCCTCTTCGTGGCCGACATAGCCTGGAGGAGATCCTGTCATCCGACTAACTGCAAATTTTTCCATGTACTCAGACATATCAACTTGAATCAAAGCGTCTTCACCACCAAAGAGTTGGATTGCTAAGTTTCTGGCTAGTAATGTCTTACCAACTCCTGTTGGTCCTAAGAATAAAAATGCGCCAATCGGTCTATTCGGGTCTTTAATATCAGCTCTTGATCTCTTTAACGCTTTTGAAACGGTATTAATTGCGTCATCTTGACCGATAATGTCTGCTTTTAAGGTCTCTTCCATTTTTAAGATTTTAGAAGTCTCGGCCTCTGTTAATCTAGTTACAGGAATTCCTGTTTGCTTAGCAATAATTGCAGCAATATCTTCCCAGTCAACAATGACTTTTTGCTCTTCTTTATTTTTTTCCCACTCTTCAGAGAGCTTTTCGAGTTTTTCTCGAAGTTGCTTCTCTTGATCTCGTAGTTTAGCAGCTTTTTCATACTCTTGATTTCCGATAGAAGACTCTTTTTCTACTCGGAGTTCTTCGATTTCTGTCTCCAAAAGTGCTAAATCTTGTGGCTGGTGCATGACCATAATTCTAGCTTGCGCTCCAGCTTCGTCTAGCACATCAATTGCTTTATCAGGAAGAAATCTGCCAGCAATATATCTATCAGATAAAAGAACAGCCTCTTTTACAGCTTCATCTGTGTAGATGCACTTGTGGTGGCTTTCGTATTTGGTTTTCAAACCTCCGAGAATTTCAATTGTCTCTTGGTTTGAAGGGGGAGCCACGATGATTTTTTGAAACCGTCTTTCTAAAGCGGCGTCTTTTTCGATATGTTTTCTATATTCGTCTAAAGTAGTCGCTCCTATGCACTGAATCTCTCCTCTAGAAAGAGCTGGTTTTAAGATGTTCGAAGCATCAATTGCCCCTTCTGCAGCACCTGCTCCAACAATTGTGTGGATTTCATCAATAAAGAGTAGGATGTTACCAAGTTTTTTGACTTCATCCATAACAGCTTTAATTCGCTCTTCAAATTGACCGCGATACTTTGTACCAGCAATCATTAAAGTGAGGTCTAGGGAAATAAGTCTTTTCTTTGCAAGATTTTCAGGCACCTCTCCTTTTACAATCGCGTGTGCAAGTCCTTCGACAATAGCAGTTTTCCCAACACCTGCTTCTCCTATGAGAACGGGGTTGTTTTTTCTTCTTCTGCAAAGAATTAAAATGAGTCTTTCAACCTCTTTTTTTCGTCCGATGACAGGATCGAGGCCACCTTCTCTGCAGATTTCTGTTAGGTCATGACCATACGCTTTTAAAGCGTGCATTTTATCAGAGCCAGAAGATTGGCCTGAGGTAGATGACGATCTTTCTTGATTCTGTTTTTGACTCTGGTTTGAGCCAAGAGTAACAGGTGGAACTTGTAAATTAAATGTTTCAAGCTCTTTTAAAATTTCTTTGCGAACTTCTTTCAAATTAACATTTAAGTTTTCTAAAATTTGAGCTGCAACGCCATCTTGCAAGCGAATAAGGGCTAAAAGTAAGTGTTCTGTTCCAACATAGTTGTGGTTTAATGCAAGAGCCTCTTCGTTTGCGTATTCAAAAACTTTTTTTACTTTACTTGTGAGGGCTGGGTCTCCATAAACTTGTATCTCTGGTCCATATCCAACAGTTAGTTCAACTTCAGCAACAACAGTGTCATACTCTATGTTCATGTTTTTTAAGACATTTACAGCGATTCCCTGGCCAAGTTTCATGAGGCCAAGTAAAATATGTTCAGTACCTAAGTAGTTGTGGTTCAGTTTCTGAGCCTCTCTCTTAGCTAGCTTAATTACTTGTTTTGCTCTATTTGTAAACTTATCAAACATAAAACACCTTGCTTAACTATTTGTATTGTATCTTGCACTTTCTTTCTTGTAAATTATCGGACAAGTTTGCACAAGAAGAATTGTATAAATTGCATAAATTTTTTTTGGAGAAGTGATGTGGAGTGTTGTAAATAGCGGAAAAAAATCTGCTAAAGAAAATATGGATAGAGATGAAAAATTTCTTCAAGAGTTAAAACCTGATGATTTTCCCATATTACATTTTTATGACTTTGAAAAACCTTCTGCTACGTTTGGTGTTTTTATGAAGCCAGAGCTTTTTTTAACTAAAACTCACGGGCTTGATTTAGCAAAAAGACCGACTGGTGGGGGAATGCTCTTTCATCTTTGGGACCTAACATTTTCTGTGCTCATTCCAAAAAATCATTATGGGTATTCAGATGATGTGATGAAAAATTATAAATTTATAAATGAACTTGTTTTACAGGCAGTAGAACCATTTGTGACTCTTAGCGTGCCTGATTTGCTAGTTATAGAAGCTCCTCCAAAAGATGAGGCGTGTAGACATTTTTGTTTTGCAAAGCCTACAAAATATGATGTGATGATTGGGGGAAAAAAAATTGCTGGCTCTGCTCAAAGAAGAAAGAAAAATGGATTTCTTCATCAAGGAAGTATTTCAATTATCGCTCCCGATTTTGATTTTTTAAAAACTCTATTTAAAGAAAAAAATCTTGTTGTAGAGGCTATGAAAGATTTTACCTATATTTTAACAGATCAGGATTTAGAAAAGAGTAAACAAGCTCTTAGAGATTCTTTACAAAAAGTGATTTGTCAAGTATAGTTTTCTGCTATGAGCAAAGAGACTACAGCTGTTACGCCTATTCGAAAAGATGACTTTCCTGGTTGGTATCAATCAGTTCTTCATGTTGCAGATTTGGCAGAGCATGCACCTGTGAGAGGTTGCATGGTTATCAAACCAAACGGGTATGCTATTTGGGAAGTGATCCAATCGATTCTTGATAAAAAGTTTAAGCTCCTTGGTGTAAAAAATGCTTACTTTCCCTTACTCATTCCGCTCAGTTTTTTAGAGAAAGAGGCTGAACATATTGAAGGTTTTGCAAAAGAGAGTGCTGTTGTTACGCATACAAGGCTTGAGAAGGGTAGTGACGGAAAACTGATCCCAACATCGCCTCTTGAAGAACCGCTTATTATTAGGCCGACCTCAGAAACAATCATAGGTGCGAGTTTTGCAAAGTGGATTGAGTCTTACAGAGATCTTCCAATGAAGATTAATCAGTGGTGTAATGTGATGCGGTGGGAGATGCGTCCAAGGCTTTTTTTGAGAACTTCTGAATTTTTATGGCAAGAGGGTCACACGGCTCACGCATCTATGGAAGAGGCACAAAAAATGTCTCTTGATATGCTTAATTTGTATGCTGACTTTGCTGAAAATTATCTTGCTATTCCTGTTGTTCGAGGTGAAAAGTCTGAAGGAGAGCGTTTTCCTGGAGCAATGAATACATACACGTTTGAAGCGATGATGCAAGATGGTAAGGCTCTTCAAATGGGGACAGCTCATTTTATGGGTACAAATTTTTCAAAAGCATCTGATATTCAGTTTCTTTCAAAAGATGGTGTGAGAGAGTATGCTCACACAACTTCATGGGGAGTAACGACACGGATGATTGGTGCTTTGGTAATGGTTCATGGTGATGATAATGGAGTCATTTTACCTCCTAGAGTGGCTCCTCACCAAATTGTAATTATCCCATTTTTACTAAAAGAGGGCGATTCAAGCGAGATTATAAATCGTTGTTATAAGATCAAAGAAGAGCTTGAATCAGTAGAGTACTTTGGTAGAAACTTATCTGTTGTTGTCGATGACAGAGATTTACGTGCGGGGGAAAAGAGTTGGGATGCAATTAAAAAAGGGTATCCGATCCGCATAGAAATTGGATCTAGAGAAATCAAAGAGGGTAGAGTGCCCCTTTTTCTTAGAACAAAAGAGAAAAAAGAGGCTTTATCTATTCCAAAAGAAGAGCTAGTATCAAAAATTTCTTCCGTTTTGGATCAAATCCATAGTGACCTCTATGCCAAGGCTCTCTCTTATAGAGAAGAGAACACGGTTTTGGTTTCTGAGAGGGAAGAATTTGAAGCGATCTTTCGGAAGGAAGTAGGTGTTGGGCGATTTGTTGTGGCACCATTTAAGGGCGATAAGTCCCTCGAGGCCAAAATCCAAAAGGATTTCGGTGTAACGATTCGGTGTATCCCGCATAATCTACCTCCTTCTTGTCATTCTTGTTTATTTACCAAACAATCAAATGCAAGCCAAGTAATTTTTGCTAAATCTTACTAAGCGCCTTTTCTTGCAGCTGTAAACATGTAAATATCTAAAGGAATGTCTGCAAATTTCTGAGAGGTTCCTTTGATGGTATTTAAAACAGTTACAATAACATGTGAATGGTTCTCTGGGATTTTTTCAGCAATAACTCTATATCTTTGAAGAGTCATTGCTTTTTTAAATATCGCCTCTAATATGCTTTTTTCTTCCTCAAGAGTTAAGGGAAAATTTAATGAGTCAGGTTCTGGTGAAGAGGTACCACTAATTGTAGATGAACTTCTGCTTGATACTGAATCCATAATGTTTTCCTTATGTTAATTATGAATCAATTATATCAAATTTTAATTTTAAAATCAATCCAAAGGCTTCTGATCGCATTTTATAAACATCTTAAGTAATTCATTATTAACTACATGAGACATATTTAAGCAGTTTATATTTAGTGTTAAAGAGATGCAAAGTGGTGTTCGAGTTTTGCACTATTATACAGTTTTAAATTCCCTATACTATAAACCCTTTTCTTTGGTAGAATCCTCTGTTTTATGTGAGGGTTTTTATGTTGGCTTACTTGAGAAAATATCAGAAGGTAATTTTTGGAGTTGTTGCGTTTATGGTAATCGCAAGCTTTTCATTTTTTGGAACCTATGGCGCTATTCAGACTGAAAAGAGTGTAGTAGAAGATGTTGCTCTAGGTAAGACAATTGACTCTAAAGACCTATCTAGTAAAGAGCTTGCTCAAATGGCTCGCTTTTTACAAACAGATTTTTATGATATGATGACATCGCCTGGAAGAGGTGATGTAAATTTACTTAATGACGGTTTTGTTAGAAATGATCTTTTAAAGACAGGGCTTGGCCATTTTATTTTTCAAAGTTACAAGAGTGAGATTTGGGAAGAGCTTTCTAAAAAAGTTGCAAAATTCAAGCAATTTAAAACATATATTCACCCTAGAAAATTTGTTACATTTGAAGGTTTATTAACACAATTTGCACCTCATTACGCACAAGACTTGGAAAGTTTTCGTATTGCGCAAAATGAGGAAGAAATTTTTGACAACCTTGCAAAGCTCTATGTAGATCAAACAATCTTTCCTCCAGAAATGGTGAGACGAATGATGCTCTATATGGAATATCAATACGCTCATGCGGCAAACCCTGATCCTAATTTAAAAAATATTGATCTTTCATTATTTTACGCAAAAAATCTTACAGATTGGTTCGGTTCAAAATTTTTAGAAAAGAGTTCGTTATTTGTAATAAATGGCGCAGCGTTTGCAAGAAAGCAGGGGTATAAGGTGAGTTTAGAGGAGGCAAAAAGTCTCCTTCTTCAAAATGCTATCAAGAGATTAAAAGAATTTGATTCTTCAAAGACAATTACGAATGAAGAGTTAAATAAATTTTATAAGCAGCAATTAGCTTTATTACAAATGGACGAAAACGATGCTTTAAAAACTGCTCAAAAAATTTTAGTGTTCAAAAAATTGCTTGATGAGGTTGGAAAGAGCGTTTTTCTAGATTCTACTTTGTATACACAGTTTAATGAATTGGCATCAGCAGGTGCAGTGTTAGAAGTGTATAAATTACCCTCTTATTTGAGATGTAAAAGCGAGCAAGATTTTTTCAAATTAGAGGCCTATCTTCAGGGCGTTACTAAAAATTCATCGCCTCTATTATTAAATACAGAGTTTGCTTCTGTAGAAGAAGTAAAGAAAAAAGCTCCAGAGCTTTTAGAGAAGCGTTTTCTAGTAAATGTTGCAAGTTTAAAAAAAGGGAATTTAGTTACAGATATTGGGGTTAGAAAGACTTGGGACTGGGAGATAAAAGAGGAGAACTGGGCGCTATTAAAGCAAGAATTTAAAGAGCTTGATGCGTGTATAGAGAGTGATTATGAAGCTAGGTTTTCATATTTGCAAGGATTAGATCAACGAGTTCAGGAAAAAATAGATCAATTTGCTAGAAGAAAAATTTTAGATAGTGATCCTAATTTTATAAAAGAAAAACTATCTTTAATTTCTCCACAAAAACAGGTTATATCAGTTGCATATGCCGGGGAAGAGGAAATTTTACCAGGTATTAAGGACCAAAAAAAGTTATTAGATCTTTTAGAGAACTCTAGTGAAAGACTTTCTTGTTACAGTGAGAATGGGGAAGATTTTCATCATATTGAAGTTATTGATAAAAATGGGGCTTGGGAAGTAGTTACATTCCAGGAGGCGAGCCAAAGAGGGATGCTAGATAAGATTGTATTGAAAAGAGGCATAAAAGAGGGGAATAAGTTGTCCTCTGCAGATTATGATTTAAAGCTTGTTGCCTACATGAAAAAAATGTTAGAGCTAGTAGTTTCAGGAGATGAGACATCAGTTTTTGAAGAGGAGCGAAGAGTTGCTAGAGATTCTTTAGAGAGTGGAGCTTTTTTAGAAAGACAGTGGGATTTGAAGAGAGAAAAGATCCGTGTGATGAAAAAATCGATACCTTCGTTTCTTGACGAGAAGTTATTTTCCCGAGAAGAAAAAGAGTGGTCTGAAGTGATTTCTTCATCAGAAGGCCCAATATTTTATAGAGTAATTGAAAAATTTGTTGATACTTCTGATGTTGGGAAAAAAATACAAGAAGCTAGAGCTCTATTAGGTAGCGAAGCTAAACTAGCTCTATCTAAGGAGATACTTGAAAAAATGCAAGCATTGAATCAGGACAATGGATCTTAGAGAATTTCCTCCAATTTTACCGCTTCACTTTTTTCAAGTAGAACTTGCATTTTCAAAAGGTGGAAAACCTAAGTTGATAGAAGATCTCTCCACTTTTTTAGCAGAGGATGCATTTTCCGAAGTGAGCATATCTTTCTTAGAGGGTGGAATTGAGCTTTATCTAAAAATTTACAAACCGTTTGAAAAAGCTTGTTTCCCAGATGTTGCAAAAGGTGATGGATTCGAGCTTTTTATTGATACAAGAGGGATTTTAGACGCTCAGATCCTACATAAATATTGTCACCACTTTGTTTTTTTACCAAAAGAGGTTGACGGAATTTTAGGTGCAGAAGTTACTCATTTTAAAACAAATGATAAAAGAGAGCTCTCTTCTAAAGAGTTATTAAAAGTGAGTACATCTTTTTCAAAAAATGGGTATTGTCTTGAGATCTTCATTCCAGACAATGCACTCTATGGTTACGATTTATCAGAATCAACACGCTTTAAATTAGCTTATATGGTCCATCTCGGTTCCAAAAGTCATCCTAATCATTTTCCAAAAAGTAGCATTGACTATCAACTAAAAGAGCACCCATCGCTTTGGGCTGATGTGATTGTTACTTGATACTCTCAAAAATTGTCTAATTTTTATTGACGAAGTTTTAGTAAAAGATCACGATAGCTCATAAAAAAGTGAGGAGTCGATTTTGGAAGAGATCACAAATTCGCATGAGTGGATTAAAAAGGAAGAGGGAGTTGTAACTGTCGGCATTACTAAAAAAGCAGCTGACGAGATCGGAGAGATTGTCTTTGTCGAACTTCCTTTAGTTGGAGTAAGTGTTAAGAAAGGGGAAGAGGTAGTTATTTTAGAGTCGACAAAAGCTGCTATTGATAGCTATGCCCCGCTTGACGGTAGAGTGGTTGAGGTAAATGAAAAACTAAAAACTAATCCAGATCTTATCAATCATGATCCCTTACATGAGGGTTGGATGTATAAACTTGAAATAGAATAGTTAATTGCGGTGTCAGGCACGGCAATTCGCAAGCTTTTAAGTTTCAATTTTGTAGTAATGATTAGATTTGTAAGATCGGTCTGCAGGAATTTCATTTATATGCACTGAAATTTGAGCGCTAAAATGAATGAGTAGATCTTTAAATTCATCCTGTAAAGTTTTTAAGAGTTCGCCTCCAGTCTCTTGTAATTGAACAGGCGTACGGCCTTCTAACAAAAAGAGTTGTAAATTAATAAACGCCCTGTTTTTATCCCCATCACCAATGAAGAAATTGTTACAGCAAATTGCTCTTGCTTGGCAGCGAAAGAGCTGAGCTCCTGCTTTAGTAACTAAAGTTTCGTGAAGTTTTGAAAATAGAGGCTTAAGATCGCTTTCTTTTATATCAATATTTCCTGAGTACTCCAATCTTAAATGTGGCATTTTTTTAATCCTATAAGATTCCTTAAAAGAGGGGTGAATGTACAAGCTCAAAATAAAATAAGATTACATAACTATTTAATGTAAGTCAAATTTTTGTTAAGATTCGTAAGATGAGATTTCTAAAGAAAAAATATCTTGTGGGGCTTACAGTTTTCCTCTTTTTTTTGGCAGGAGGATTTTTTTTTAGAAATGAGATCTTTCAATTTGGTATAGAGAGTTTTTTGAATGCCAAAATTCCTGGAAAAGGGTGGCAATTTCGTTATGAAAGAGTAGTAGTAAAAAAAGGGCAGGTCTCTTTTTGCAATATTTCACTCACAACTAAAAAGCCATTTGTATCTTGTGATATTGAAAAAGTAGATCTTCATATAAAACACAGAAAAGGATTTCACTTTGATATAGGGCTTAGAGTTCAAGCGCCGTATCTTAGTGTAAAGGCAGGAGGAAAAGAGAAGTTTTTCTCATTAGACCATCTTTTTTCGAGTTTTCCAAGAGTTAGAATCGATATTGATGATGCAGAAGTTGTCTTTTTAGGAAATGAAGAGCCGATAAGGGTTTATTGTTCATTAGTAAGTGACGAATTAAGAAGATCTTTAGGAACATTTTGTTTTTCTGATAAACCTTTAGGAAAAGAAAACGAGGGCGTTTTAGTAAAGCTATACGATTGGCCTCAAGAGTCGATATTTGAGTTTGAGTTTTCAAAAGTCTCTTTTTCGTGGATGAATTGCCTAATTAAGATTTTCCAAATAGATAAATCGTATGATTGGAATATTACTCGAGGGTTACTAGATGGGCATTTATGGCTTGCTGTTTTAAAAGATGGATCAGTAAGTCAAGCTCATCTGAATTTAAAAATTCATGATGTTGAAGGGATTCATGAAGAAAATGGTATTTATACAAATTTAGATTCCCTTTTTCTAGATGCTTCTTATCCAAGCGGAAAAAAAGGAGAGGTTTTTTGGCAAAACTTCACTTTAAAGCTTGATGTGAAGGGGGGTGAAATTGAGTGTCGAGATGAAAAAACAAATGTCGATTTTGCAGTTAGAGATCTAAGTGGACATATTAATTTTCATTCATTGAAAGATTCAGAAATTTTATTGAATGGGTATTTAGATCATAAAAATGAAATTACCCCTATCGTCTTAAATGCTAATCCAAGTCCTATTGATAAAGAGACGTTAGATGTAAATCTAAAGCTATCAGACTCTAATTTTTCAACCCGGTTAAATCTTTCTATTGCAAGAGAGGGCGAAGATCTTTGTGTTGTGAGGGGCCGATTAAGTGAGATGGATGCTTCAGAACTTATTATGCTCCAACATGCGTTTGGATTTTTTTCGCCTGAGATCAAAGAATTGCAGTTAATCAAAGGGAAATTAACTTCTGAGATTAGTCTTCGCGTTCTAAAAGGAAAGATAGAGAAAGTATTACTTGATGGAATTTTAGCAGACGATATCGAAGTCTATTTTAAAGAGAGAAACCTTTTTATCAAGTGTGCTCATCTTTCAGGGAGTGCAACTCTTGATTTGCAAAACCTTTTTTCTTTTGATTTGCCTAATTGGGAATTGAATGTTCAAAATGGAGAATTTTTATTGAACGGAGATTATCCAATTCATATTCAAGGGATTAGTATGCAGCTCTATCTTTGCAGGAAGGTTTTTGAGCCTTCATGGATCAGAGCAACTTATGGAGGAATAGACATACTTTTAGATGTAGTTGGCTATTACTCTGAAGCCGATTTAAATATGCATCTTTCGCTCACAGGAGATAAAATTTTAGAGCTTCTTTGTACAAATAGAGAAGATTTTTCTAAGTTTAGTCAGCATAAAATTCATACAGATATTGAATTTCATAGACAGCTTGGCTACTGGGAAGTCTCTGGGAAAAGTTTTTTAAATGTGATTGATGATTGGGAAGATAGTGTACGATTTGGATTTTTCCTATCAGATCAAATTTTTAAAGAGGGGCTTTGGAGAAATAGAATCAGAGATTCTATTGCAAAAGGGTGGATTGAGACAGACGCTATATCATTAGAATTTATGAAGCTCATAACCGTATATGCAAATGTAGATTGGCTTTTAGAAGGGATGGGAGAGTTAAAAGCTAATTTTAATGGGGAATTTTTTGAAGGAAAAGTCAATTTTTCTCATGCAAATTTTTTCTCTCCTAAAATAGATGTTTGTCTACATCGACCAGATAACTTTGCCGAGATAAAAAAATCCGAATGTCACCTTTTTTGTGATTTTACTGCAAACGATTGGAGAGTAAGATTGCCTTTTTATGAAGCAGTTATACATGAAAAAGAGGGGGATTTATTTTTTAATGATACAAAAGGGGAGCTTTTTATTTCTGAAAACTGTTTGAAGCTAGCAAGCTTTGTAACAGAGACGGAAGGCTTAATTTTAGGGGGCGATTTAGAGTTTTGTAATTCTTTTGTAAAAGTAAAAATCGATTCTCTTGTTGGTACTGTGAAACAAGTTGAAAATGTGTTGCATCATTTTAAGGGTATAAGCGATTTTCATGCGCCTTTTGAGGGGGTGATTCGGACCAAAGAGGGAGGCATTAATTTAGTATATCACCCTGAGAAAGAAATAGAGATGGATGTTCATGTAGAACTTGTCCATGGGCTATGGGAAATTTTTCCTTTTTTACAAGTACACGAATTATCATTTGATTTTGATTTTTGTTCGATTGAAGAGAGAGCTTTTTTAACAAATGTATTAGGTAAAATACCCTCCATTTATCAAGAGGGAGGATATTTTTTAAATGGAAAAGAGATTGTGATTGAGATGGGAGACCATCCGTATGTAGAATTTGATGTTCGCCTAGAGAATCAAGTAATGGATTTAATTCGTTCTGTAGGTAGATACGAGTTTAATAACAATCAATTTAAAATAGATACCAAACAGTCGCATCTATTTACAGTTCATCCAAATTATGTAGGTCTTTCACTCGATAAAAACTTTGTTCCCAAGGAGTTTGCATTTTCAATTGATATACCTTTTTCAGAACTTGCCAATTATGGAAAAATTTTTGCAGATTTAAAGTTTTTTGACGAGTCGTTGATGGAGGTATGCAATGAGATTTACCACGTTGAAGGAGGATTGCAAACAAAAATTTCTTTACAAGAGGGTGTTTGGGATTTTGATTTAGCCACAAATGAGTTTGGTTGCAGTGCCAAAAAACAAAATGAAAAGTGGCAGATAGAAAAATTGCATATTGGCCCATTTTCTATTAGTGGAGAGTTAACAAATTTTTTATCTGGATATAAAATATCAAATTTACAAGGCAAATCTTTTGCATCAGAATTCATTTTTGAAGAGGGATTTTTAGATTTAGAAAAAAAACGGATGAGACTTCCGATTCAATTTGCGAATTTAGATTTTAAAGAGTGCATTTCAAATTCATTTGAGGGGAAAGCTTTTCTAAAAGGGGTTATAGAAGTTGACTATACAAAAGGTTTTTTAAACTCTTTAGTCGAAGCAAAAATCTCTTCTCAGGTAGAAAAAAATGGGTACGAGCTAAAATCTCTTTCAGATTTTTACTTGATCTACTCAGCTTCTGAAAGTATTGCGATAAAAGAGGGTAGTTTTTCTCTTTCATCCAATGACCTAAAAACAGTAATAGATATACCTTTTGGATCTTACTCATTTACAGATGAAATTTGGCAAGGCTTGGGTATAAAGACATGTGCTACTAATCAAGAGTTAGAATGGATATTAAAAACTGCAAATATAGAGGGTGAAGTTCCTAAAAATACAAAAGGAGTAACAGAGGCTTTTTTTGATGTTGAATTTTCTAAGGGTCAATTTTCAATAAGTGGTGTTTTTGGAGAGGGTAAGTATAGTTGGAAGGGAGAGGAAGTTTTTATTCACCAAGCAAAATGCTCCTATGATAAAAATAGGGTAGATTTTGAAGTAACTTTGCCTCTTTTAGGATCTGAATTAAACCTTCATGCAAGAGTCTATCCAGGCGATGCCCGATCTATGATTATTGAAGGGTTTGAAAAGGGGGTTGAGGGAAGGGTTTTATATGCAGAGTGCTTACTTATCGATGAAGTTGACGATTCAATAAATTCTTTTTCGAATTCATTAAAGCGCTCTTGCCATATTCAAAAAATGCAAGGTAATTTATTTGGATTAGATTTTGAATTTCTTCCTATAAACAAAATGGAGGATTTTTTATTTATAGGTGATATAAAAATTGATGCCGATTTATTAGCAAAAGCTCTTGGGCCTGATGTGAAGGAGCTTGTAGAAGAGTTAAAATTTCATAAAGGGTATGAGTTAAAAGGTGAATTGCAAATAAACAAAGATAATTTAAAAGAGTCTTATTTTGAAGGGTACTTAAAAGGGAGAGATTTTGATTTTGCTGGATATCTGCTTAAAACACTACTTTCAGAGATCCGAATCGATCAAAAAGGTGCAACATTAAAAGATCTATTAATTTCCGATGAAGGGGTTACTGTCTCTATCCCAGAATTAGTGATTGAAGCCTCTCAAAAGGGTGATTTATCTTTGCACATTAAAGAAATAGAGATAAATGAGCTCAGACCATCTCTTTTGAAGAAAAAGCACACACATCAAAGGCTAAAACCGTTTTGTATTAAAACGATGGTGTTTCAAGATGTATCAGGGTATTTAGCTGATACAAAAACTTTTACAGGAAGGGGCTCTCTTACATTCAATAACACATTTAAGGAGGGGCATAATCTTTTAGATATTCCCATCGAAATTATTAGTAGATTAGGACTAGATATTGGACTGCTTGTCCCCATACAAGGTGAAATTGATTACGTTATCAAAAACGGAAAAATTGTGTTTACGAAATTAAAAAATAGCTTTAGTGAAAGCAAAAGATCGTACTTTTATCTTTGGAATAAAACAGAGTCTTATCTTGATTTTGATGGAAATATGCACATTGATATTCGAATGAAACAGTATGTTTTATTTAAAATTACAGAACTTTTTATTCTCTCTATCCAAGGATCTTTGGATAAACCAAAATGTTTTCTCCGCTAATTCGGTTTCTTTTTCCAAAAACTTGTCTCTACTGCGGAGAAATTCACTCAGGCAGTGAGCTTCTTTGTCAAATTTGTCTCGTGGGGCTAGACCTTATTTATCCTAAAAGAAGATGCGAAACTTGTTTTAGAGAGAGCGTCTATAGAAAATGTCTCTTTTGTATAAAAATACCCTCCCCCTGGTATAAAGCGGGCTCTTTATTTCTTAAACATGATGCAGCAAGAGTGCTTTTATCTGATCCAGAGAGGTTTGGAAAAGAGATCGCAGCTTTTTTTGCTATTCAATACATAAGACTTAAATGGCCTTTTCCTTACGCTTTTTACGCAGAAAAACATTTAGCTGCTCCAGCGCACTATTTTTCAAAATTACTTCTTTTTAGAAAGGTGCATCATAAAAATGAGTATGCTGGTCAAAAAATTTTGTTTTTGGCAACCGATATAGAAAAAGCTGAAATACCTAGATTTCTTATGGGCTCTAGAATCTACTTATTAAGTTTTCTATTCTAAGAAACTAAATTGCATGAGGAGATCTTTTTTAGAAATAGCGCCCAAATAGAGAATTAGTCTTCTTCAGATAGATCGATCCACCCAAAAGAGACACTATTTGCAATTTTTGCGATATCAATTTTCCCATCAGTAGAAAGGCGTCTAGTTGCAGCAACTAATGCAGCTAAAGAAATAGCTATATTTTCAAATCCTGTTGCTAGGCTGACAACTGAAATTGATGAGAGGACGCTATCTGGGGCAATCACCATACTAGGCGATGTAATTGCTCCAACAACGATTCTAGTCGCTGCTTCTGGAAGAGCTAGTACCGCACAACCACTCATTTGTATAGCGCAGGAGCATTTAGAAGAAAATGTTTTTTTGCTTCTTTCATAGCCAATAGCTAAACCATGGATGATAGGAAGGGTAAACGAGGAGATTCGAATATTTTTCCAATTTTTTTCTGTTGCAAAATTTGGTTTATCTGTGTCCTTTATGAAAAAAGTCTTGCTTATAGCTTGCATCAGATTTCCGTGATTTTAAGATTCAAGATTTTGTTTTGTCATTTGAATTTGACGTCTTAGTGTTTCATCCGTCTCTAATTGTTTTTTAATTTTATTCCAAGAGTGTAGAAGTGTAGAATGAGTTTTTCCACCAAAAGATGAGGCAAGCTTCATTAAAGATTCATTAATTAACTCTTTTGCTAAGTACATTGCAACTTGTCTTGGAAAAGCTACCTCTTTTTTTCTTGTTGATCCCCTTAGGTCTTGAACTCTTACATTAAACATCGATGAGACACTCTTTAAAATGCTCTCTACTGTTACTTTTTTTTGTGGGACGTACTGGAATAGTTCGCTTAATGTAGTCTCAACTATTTCTTGTGTCACTTCTGTCTGAATTAGACCGCAGTATGCACTTAATCTATTAATTGCTCCCTCTAGTTGTCTAACATTATTAAAAATATGCTCTGCAATGAAGAAGGCTACTTTTTGGGGAATTTTGAGGCCTTTTCTCTCTGCTTTATATTGTAAAATCGCAACCCTTGTTTCTAAATCAGGAATACCAATATTTGCAACAAGACCCCACTCCATTCTTGCAATCAATCTCTCTGAAAGCTTTAAAGCACTTGGTGGCTTGTCGCTTGTAATTACAACTTGTTTATTTTGATTAATTAAAGCTTCAAAGGTGTTGCAAAATTCTTCTTCAAAATTGAGTCTACTTTGTAAGAATTGGATATCGTCGACGAGAAGAATATCAAGATTGCGGTAAAACCGTTTCATTTGATCAACAGATTTGTTTCGTAAGCTGTCGACTAAATCATTTATAAACTGCTCTGTTGTAATGCATTGAACTTTTATCTTTTTATGTTTTTCTTTTACATAGTGACCAATGCTATGCAAAAGATGCGTTTTCCCAAGTCCTACACCACCGTGAATAAAAAGGGGGTTGTATGATTTTCCAGGTCTGAGTGCAACGCCAACTGCTGCAGATTTTACAAATTGATTAGATGGGCCTTCGATAAAATGTTGAAATGTGTAGCCGATATTGAGTTTAATTTCATATCTGTCATCACTCTCTTTTTTTTCCTCTTGAATGACAGGCTCAATCACTTTCTCTTCTCGCTTAGGCTCTTTAATAATAAAGCGAATAAGGGGATCGCCTTTACTATTTAGTGGGAAAAATGAGATGAGTTCATGACGGTAGTTTGATAGAAGGTAATCTTGTACAAAGACATTTGGAACTTCAAGAACTATATCTGAATCATTAGAAGGAACAAAATGAATAGGAGCAATCCAGTTTTGAAATTCTGCTAAAGAGCACTTTTTTTGAAGAAGGTCAACAAATTCTCCCCATATCTCTTCAGCATCTTTTACGAGCATGTACTAATTCCTCCGCGTCTATATCTATGTACTGGTACTGATTAAAAAGTAAAAATTTTTGCTTGTTAATCCCTTTTTAGTAAATCGCATCCAGAGTTATGAACAATGTTTCCACAACATATTCTGAAGGTGTAATTTACGATCAAAATCTACCAGCTTGTAAATAACAAAACAAGTAGATTTCTAGGATGTCGGGATAACTTCTTTAGCTTCAGTTTATACATTCAAAAAATCCTAAAATTTTTCCTCGAAATCTTTTTGTTCACAGTTTCATAGTAGATTACATTTTGGTTGATATTTTTTTATTAAGTTCATCTTCATCTTTTGATCTAGGCTCATTCCGCCTCAAAGTTACAATGTTTGGGTTTCAGCGCTTGCAAAACCTGATTAAAATATGTGGCGATCTTTTGGCCGAAATAAATTTATTAAAGTGTTATAGGAGAGCAGTGATTTCAAAAAGATCACTATTGATAGGCAAGTATTAGCGCCTCTGCTTGGTTAGCAATTTTTGCATCACGGTGATTTTTTAATAAAGCTGCTTGCTCTAGCCCTTGCTTATGGTAGCCTAGTAATAATAGAGCTTTTGCTCGATTGATTAGGGTTGGGGGATTTTCAGGATCTTGTTTTAAAGCTCTGTCAAAAAAGTTTAATGCTGTTAAGTTGTCTCCTAATTCTAGGTGGAGGGCTCCTAACGTTTGAAGGTCATAGCTTGAATCTGGGCAAAGAACAACAAGCGCTTCAAAAAATTTTAATGCAATTTTATAGTGGCCTTGCTTGATATAGGAGTAAGCTACAAATCTTAAGTCGTTTATTTCGTTATCATTCCATCCTAACAGGTCTAGCCACTCTACATCGCTCATATACTAACCTTTGCTATATCGGTAACGCTCCGAAATGATTTGAGCCATGATTTTATTCAATGAGAGAATATTTTGCATCATTTCAATGAGTGTATTTGCTTCTTTATCAATATGTTTGCCCTCTTCACTCCCTTCGGAATCAGGGTTTTTATCCCCATTTTTCTCAAGGACACTTTTTGATTTTTCTTCTTTTCGTTTCGATTCAATTCGACTCATTTGTAATTCTAATAGCTCTACTGGACCTAATTTAGGTGCAAGTTGAAAGGTAAAGAGCCTCCCTTTTTGATCATTATAGTTTAAAGGTGGGGGCATAAGACTCCAAGTGCTTCCTTTAGTTCCTAATTCAAATAGAATTTGATAGTCAGTAACTATTATAGGTTCAAATACATCAGTTGATAGCTGTGAGGCGATGGCCCGAGAGTTGCTTGCAAACTCTTCATCAAAATATTTTCTGTTTTCCTCGTAATGGAGGTAGCTTTGTATGCCTAGGTCATCAATAGTTTTTGTAGATTTAACACTCATAATTTTGTCATAGCAGAAAAGGTTTTTTTCGCGGGTAAATAATTTGTCTTTACTGTATAGTTTTAGGCTTATTACCTTAAAATAAAGGATTTATTGTGACTTCTGCACCTCTTTTAGCCGCTAGCCTGCAAATCAACTATGAAAGAGTGTATGAAAAGGTGAGGGATGGAGAGTGTGTTGTGTTAAGAGTTCCATTCTTAGGGTATATTAATTATTTTCACAGCTGTGTAAAGCTTGAATTTCCTAAAATACAAAATCCTAAAGATTTTTCAATCACTGTAGTTGATTTTGAGGAATATCCCGATTTATTTAAAAAATGGAGTGATTTAATTAAGGCTCATGGGGAAAAGTTTTGTACTTGCGGTCTTAAAGAGGGAATTATCACTTTTAAATGGATAGAGAGTCAGGTTAAATATAGAGGTGTTCACTCGTGAGTGCATCTTTAGAAAGTGTGGATAAAGCCCTGCTTTTAGAAGTTTCAGAGCTCTCGAGAGGTGAGTGGTTTAATGGGTGTCATCGGAATATAGATAGAGTTTTTTCGTCCCATTTTTCTAAAGAAGAGTTAATCGATAGAATCTCTTGGTTAAAGGATTCATTTTATCCAAGATCTTATCAGAAAGTATTACAAATTTGTATCAGACTATTTAAAAAACATATTGGTGTTATTCCCTCATATTTTGATGAACATTACCATTTAAGTGTGATCGGAATTAAAGAGATTGTTCAGCAAATAGGTAGTAAGAAAGGTTTGTCTTTTCCGATATATCCTTGCAATCTTGATACTCTGAAGAGTTTTTTTGCGTCAGGAGAGTTATTTTCTGGGTTTGTTTATGTTAATGAAGTGCTGCATTATACACCTATATTTATTCAGAAAAATGAAACGAGTGGAAAATATACGCTTGCTATTACAGATTCCCTCGGGTGTCTCTATATAATGGACTATTTTTTTTCAGTTTTAGATATGTCTTTAATTGAAGAAGTCTATGTGAGCTCTGCAAGACGGCAAAACGACTCGGATAGTTGCGGTATTTTTTGTATTCGCGATTTTTCCAAATGGATCGATCATATTAAATCTGGAAGATCGATTTCTGAAGTCCTTCAACCTTTTGTGGGTTATAGATCGCCCTATTATACACTTGTGCCCTTTAAGGTATTAGGTAATCTTCCTGAAGAATTTCTTCGGTCGGCTCAGTCAATTGAGACAGCTTCAATAAGTCCGGATAAAGAGGCTACAAGAAGCTATTTTTATGCAGGACGTGGGGGATCTTTAATAAATTGTAAGATGGAGAGATACCACATAAAGTGCGTTGCAAAAATTTTGAAAAAAATATTTTAAAATTCCCACTTATTCCCACTTATCTTTTTTTAAAATAGAGGACTGGTTTTCTACTATTTGTGTGTAAGAGTTTTTTTTAAATATTAAGTGTAAGGGGGGATTTTATCCAAAATCGCTTGCGAAGTTTCTAATCAATTGTTAGTATGTGGGAAAATGTGGGAAAAATGGCAAAATCGTTTTTTAGTGGCTCTTATAGTGCAAAGTTAGACGAGAAGAACAGGTTTGTTCTTCCTCAAGAACTTCGCTATCAGCTCGTAGAAGACGGTAAGCTTGAATTTACTATTGCTCTAAGTATGGGTGGTTGTCTTGCAATTTATCGAAAAAGTGACATCACAGAGATTGTAGAAAGGTTCAAAAAAAAGCAGCACATTGCTAAATTTCAGAAGTTTTTTACCCTCTTTTTTTCAACACTTGTTGAAACAACTTGTGACAAAGTGGGAAGAATTATGATCCCTTCGGTATTAAAAAACGGCGTTGGGATGAAGCATGAAGTGATTATTGCAGGAGCTCTTAATAAAATAGAGCTTTGGCCAAAAGAAGTGTATGAGAAAGACTTACTCAAATTTATAGACGGCGAAACGGATGGAGATTTACAAAAAATGATGGAAGAGGCCTTTTCTTTACTCTCAGAAGATGAGGAAGAAAATAGATTAGAAACTGCAATTGAAAGAGTACAAAATGAGGTGGTAAAACTATGAATTCCCCTCATGTTTCAGTAATGGTTAATGAGATGCTTGAGTACTTCGAAGGTCTTCACATCAAAGTTTTTTTTGATGGGACACTTGGTGCTGGCGGGCATGCAAAGGCAATGTTAGAAGCGCATCCTGAAATTGAAACCTATATTGGGTGTGATAGAGATCCTTCCGCTTTAATGATTGCAAAGCAAAATTTAAAAGCTTTTGAAAAAAAGATGAAATTTTTTCATGGCAATTTTCTTGATCTAGATAAGATGATCGCATCGATTGGAATCAAGAATGTAGACGGTTTTTTTTTGACCTAGGAGTGTCATCTATGCAATTTGATGAAGATTTTAGAGGGTTTAGTTTTCAGAAAGAAGGCGTGCTTGATATGCGCATGGACCCGACTTCGGACATTACGGCTAAAGATGTTGTGAATGATTTTTCCGAAGAAGAATTAGGGACTATGTTTAGAGATCTTGGAGAAGAGAGATTTTGGAGACGGGGCGCTCGAGCAATTGTTGATGCTAGAAAGAAAAAAGAGATTGAAACCACTACTGAATTGTCAAGCGTTATTGAAAAAGCAATTCCTAGAAAAGGTGCTATTCACCCTGCAACAAGAATTTTTCAGGCTATTCGCATATACATTAATAAAGAGCTTGAGTCTATCGAGGGATCTTTAAAGAAAGCAATTGATGTGCTAGCTCCTGGCGGAAAAATTGGTGTGCTTAGTTTTCACAGCTTAGAAGATCGAATTGTAAAAAATGTCTTTCGAGATGCTGCTAAATCTATTAAGGGAATTGATAAAGCTCCTATTTTAGAAATTATAACTAAAAAACCAAGAATCCCGACTTTTAGTGAGAGACGAATTAATAGAAGATCGAGAAGCGCAAAGCTCCGTTTTGCTGAAAAAATATGAAGAAGATTTTTTTTATTCAGGTCCTTATTTCGGCATTTTCCTTTGGAGGAGTTCTTTATGCATACGTATCTGGTCAAAATGAAATCACAAAAGTTCGGATTGAGCTTCCTAAGTTAACAAGAGAAGTTAGGCTTTTAGAAGAGCAGAATTTACGTCTTCGATATGAAATAGAGCGATTCGAAAATCCAAAACATTTGATGGAACTTGCAAAAAGACCTGAATTTAGTCATTTAAAACACCCTCTTATTGGTGAAATTTTTGTTCTACAAACAAAAGAAGAGGCAAGTCAAACTCCTCAAGAAGTGATAAATCCTTCAAGAGTGCGCTCTATTTATGTTGGAAGCGGACCGTTCTCGCCTTTGGAAAAATAATTTTTTCTATTATGAGCAATAGGTATGAATCAGAGATTTCGTTTTGTTAGCGTTGCTATTTTTGTCTTTGCTCTCTTTACAGCATTAATTATCCAATTCTATAAAATTCAGATTTTTGATCATGAAAAGTGGGTGCATGCTGGGAAAAGTCAACATCAGACAGTTGTAAAAGAGCCTTTTAAACGGGGGGTCTTTTATTCAAATACAAGTTTAAAAAAAGGACATATTGAAGAAGATCAGCCGCTCGTGATTGATGTCTTAGCCTATCATGTTCATATCGACCCTTTTTTAATTCCCGAAACATTAAAAAAAGAGATGTCCGACCAAATTGTTGCCTTATTGAAACTTCCTCAAAACACAATTGATCATTTTTATAAAAAAAGTCGTTACAGAAGAATTGCTTGTATGATTTCTACAAAAGAGAAAGAGATTGTAGAAGCGTTTTGGAGTGAGTATGCAAAAAAGAAAAAATTACCGAAAAATGCTTTGTATTTTGTTAAAGATTACCAAAGAAGTTATCCATTTGGAAAAATGCTCGGGCAAGTTCTTCAAACAGTGAGAGATGAAAAAGAGGAGAAGACTCATCAGGCTATTCCTACAGGTGGATTAGAAGTTGTTTTTCATAACTATCTAAAGGGGAGTGAAGGGTCTAAGGTTATTTTGAGATCTCCTCGTTATGAAATTGATAGTGATTTTTTAGAGACTCCGCCAAAGGATGGGGCAGATGTCTATTTAACAATTAATCATATTTTGCAAGCAATTGTAGAGGAAGAGCTTGCAAAGGGAATTAAAAAAGTTCATGCAAAAAGTGGTTTTGCAGTCATGATGAATCCATTTACAGGAGAAATTTATGCAATGGCGCATTACCCATTTTTTGATCCCTCCCACTATAGAGACTATTACAACGATCCTAAAAAATTAGAGCATACAAGAATTAAGGCAATCACAGACTGTTTTGAACCAGGATCGACTACGAAAGCAATTACGATCGCAATCGCTTTAAAGGCGAATCAAGAGTTAATAGCGCAAGGCAAAAAACCGATTTTTGTTCCAAGTGAGATGATGCGCTCTGATAATCATATGTTTCCTGGAAGAACACAACCTCTTAAAGATGTAACTGATCATAAGTTTTTAAATATGTATATGGCGATTCAAAAATCGTCGAATGTCTATCCTGCAAGATTGGTTCAGAGGGTAGTTGAAACATTAGGTCCAAATTGGTATAGAGAACAGCTTGTAGATGTGTTTGGGTATGGGAAAAAAACTGGAATAGAGCTTCCTTATGAAAATCCTGGTATGGTGCCAACGCCTGGAAAAAAATATCGAAATGGAAATTTTGAGTGGTCTCTACCAACTCCCTATTCACTGGCTATTGGGTATAATTTGCTTGTTAATTCGATTCAGGTTGTTCGTGCGTTTTCTGTTTTTGCAAACGGAGGGTATTTAGTAGATCCAACTCTTGTTAGAAAAATCATGTCAAAGGACGAAGTTCTTTTTGATAATATGCGTATTAGGTCAAAGAAAAAAGTTCTGGATGACCAAATCGTTAAAGAGATGGTTAGAGCTTTGAAATATACAACAAAGCCCGGTGGTGGAGCTGTTCTCGGGGATATAGCAGGGTTTTCCGAGGCAGGGAAAACAAGCACTTCAGAAAAATTGATAGGTGGGCAGTATTCTAAAACAAAACATTTTTCGACATTTGTTGGATTTGCTCCTGTTAATGATCCGCAGTTTGTTTTATTTGTAGCAGTTGATGAGCCAGAAAAAATGTATGTTCCTGGTTTTGGGACAACTCATTTTGGAGGCAAATGTGCAGCACCTATTTTTCGAGAGATTGGAAAAAGAACACTTGAATATTTAGGCATTCATCCGGATGATTGTTACGGATATCCAAAAAGTGACCCAAGATCATGTCTAGAAAAATCTGATTGGATGAAAGAGGTGAATCAATTAAATGAACTCTATAAGAAATACAATTAAGCTAAAAAAGCTCCTTGAAGGCTTAGAGATTAAACTGATTAAAGGGCCGAAAGATATTGAAATAACAGGTCTATCTAGTCATTCTAAACAAGTAGGCCCTGGATTTCTCTACATTGCAAAACAAGGTGGAACTTATGACGGAAATCAATTTGTCCAAGATGCTGTCTTGGCAGGGGCTGTGGCTGTTTTAACAGATCTTTTTAATCCCTTTTTAGAGGGGGTTACACAAATTATTGTATCAGACACGAAAATTTTTGAGCCATTGCTTGCAGCAAAATTTTACGATTACCCTTTTCAAAAGCTTTTTCTTGTTGGTATCACAGGAACGAGTGGAAAAACAACTACTTCTTATTTAATTCACCATATTTTTAAAGATGCAGGTCTTATTGGTACAATAGAGTCTATTGTAGGACAGCACCATATCAAAAGCGATTTAACAACACCTGATTGTATTACTTGCTACAAGCTTCTTAAAGAGATGTGTTTTGAGAATTTGGGTTCTGCTGTAATGGAGGTTACTTCTCACGCTCTTTCTCAAAATAGAGTTGATGGAATTAGGTATGATGTTGCTATTTTTACAAATATAACCCCCGAGCATCTCGATTATCACGGCACTATGGAGGCTTATATCCAAGAAAAAGCAAAGCTTTTTAAAAGACTTAAACCAAACGGGATTGCTATTTTAAATCAAGATGATCCGATGAGTTCATTTATGAAATGTAGTAATAGAGTTGTTACCTATGGAATAGAAAACTTTTCTGATTATCGAGCAGTAGATATTAAAATGGATCCTTCAGGAACTGAATTTAAGATAGAGTTTCATGGAAGAAGTGAGCAGATTAAAGTCCCCCTAATTGGAAGATTTAATGTATATAATGTTTTAGCAGCTGTTGCTTGTAGTATTGAAAAAGGGATTTCGTGGGAGGAGATTAAGAGACTTGTTTCGACATTTAAATCAGTTCCTGGAAGGCTTGAACGAGTAAGCTGTAAAAAGGAGGCGTTTGTATTCGTCGATTTTTCTCATAAAACAGACGCTTTAAAAAATGTGCTTATGACGTTGAGAGAAATAGGAAAAGGGAGAATCATTACTATTTTTGGGTGTGGAGGAAATCGAGATCGCGAAAAAAGACCAAAGATGGCAAAAGTTGCAGAAGAGTATAGCGATTTTGTAATTGTTACATCAGACAACCCAAGAAATGAGGATCCTGAAGATATCATTCGAGAGATTCAAAGTGGGTTTAATACAAAAAATTACTTAATAGAAATTGATCGAAAACTTGCGATTCAAAAAGGGCTTCAGCTCCTAGAAAAGGGCGATATTCTTTTAATTGCTGGTAAGGGGCATGAAAATAATCAGATCTTTGCAGATAAATCTATCTTTTTTGATGATGTCAAGGTTGCAAAGGAATTGGCAAATATTGTAGGGTGATGGAATGATAAAATTTTTTGCTATATGTTTAGCCTTTCTTTTTCTTGCGTCGTGTTCGCAAAATAAAACAAGCTCAAAAACAGAAGTTTCAGCCTATAGACATGCCCCCGATAAAAAGGCAATTGTCCATAAAAAAGAGATGGTTCCTCTTGTTGTGATAGATCCAGGTCATGGCGGCTTTGATTTAGGAACACACAGCAAAACATATGAGGAGAAAGAGATTTGCTTAAAAACAGCTTCCTATTTGCGTAAGCATTTAGAAAAAGCGGGCTATCATGTGATTATGACACGTAGCCGTGATGAATACCTCCCGTTGAAAAAAAGAGCAGAAATTGCAAACCAAGCGAAGTGTCAAGTTCTAATAAGCATCCACTGCAACGCTGCAAAAAATTCTAGCGCAAAAGGAATTGAAATTTTTTATACGCAAAAAACAGAGCCGTGGAGAGCTAAAAAATCAAAAGAGCTTGCACAAAGTGTTCTTTCAAGCCTGCTTTCTGGAACAGGTGCTGAATCAAGAGGTATTAAAGAGGGAAATTTCTGTGTCATTAGAGAGACAAAAATGCCGTCTATTTTGATTGAAACAGGTTTTCTTACTAATGAAGATGAAAGAAAGAAGCTGAGTAACGATTTTTACCTTGATACAGTTGCCAAGTTGATCACTGCAGGTGTTGATAAATATTTTCAATCCTAGTGAGTAGATGGCCTATCTATTAGGTCTTAAGATTTTTAATAGACTTCTTTTGAAATCACTATACATCTACTTCTTTAAATTGATCTTTTTTCGTCTCTTGCATGTTCGCTTCCTCGCCTTATCGACATGGATAATGTTCTCGCTTCAATAAATTGCATCGCTCTCGGTGGTCCGTACACAGTACTGTCCCACCGCCCTTTCGGTCTCGTTTGATGCGATTTCTTTTTGCGATAATCGGCTATAGTTTGCCCCGAACCTTCGGTCGATGGCAGAATATTCTATCGGGTGCTACTTACGTGCAATATAAAACCGTTCCTTTCTTGCAG
>Ga0194129_10001081_pt1 | contig 47080 bp, 46 predicted proteins | sample TA2KigCa35mmetaG_FD_150862 | JGI IMG/M metagenome (GOLD analysis project Ga0194129, IMG submission 150862) | Freshwater microbial communities from Lake Tanganyika, Tanzania - TA2015038 Kigoma Deep Cast 35m | ecosystem: Environmental > Aquatic > Freshwater > Lake | place: Tanzania: Lake...
CCTAACCTTAAACCCAGATGGGCCAGATACTCCGGCACAAAGACCGCCAATTGGTCTCAAATGATTTGACGACGGACACCATAGGTGCTGACGGGGGACAGACATAATGACCTGGAGCATCCATCAGCGCCCCGGGCGGGCTATTCAGTCGATTTCGGCGCAGGCGTAGCAGTTGATTTCGCTCGCGAGCCACACTTCGACGATCTTCCGGGTCTTTCAGGACATGGTGCGTCCCTTCGGTTAATGCCCCTGCTAGACACCGCACGATGGCATATTAATTATTTCGCCCAGCTTCAGCGAGCGGCATTCGCGCGGTCTTGCGTATCTCTGCGGTAGATCAAGGTGGTGCGGGCCAGCCTTGCCATGATGGCGCTTGGCTTTTCCGGCATCTGGGTCAGAATGGGTTCGCCGCACCAGGGAATAGGGATTAATGGGCATGAGCGCAGTGATGGAAGCGACACGGGCAAAGGGCAGCGACAAGGGGCTCGACTACGATGCCATCGTCATTGGCGCGGGTATGTCCGGGCTTTATCAGCTGATCCGGCTCCGCCAATTGGGCATGAAGGCACGGGTGTTTGAAGCCGGCACGGGTGTGGGCGGCACTTGGTATTGGAACCGCTATCCGGGCTGTCGCTTTGATTCAGAGAGCTATTCCTACGGCTATTCCTTTGACAAGGATTTGCTGAAGGAATGGCATTGGACAGAACATTTCGCGCCGCAGCCGGAAACCGAACGCTATCTGAACTTGGTTGCCGATAAGTATGATTTACGCCGCGATATCCAATTCTCTGCCCGCGTGAAGGCCGCGTGCTGGGATGAGGCTGCGCGCCATTGGACGGTGGAATTGGAAGATGGGAGTGCGCATAAAAGCCGCTTCCTGATTACGGCGATTGGCGCGCTTTCCGCGCCCACCATGCCGCAATTTCCGGGGATTGCGGATTTCAAGGGCCAATCCTTCCATACGGGGATGTGGCCGAAGGAAACGGTGGATTTCACAGGCAAGCGTGTGGCGGTGATTGGCACGGGAGCATCGGGCGTGCAGACCATACAGGAAGTGGCGAAAACCGCGAAGCAGCTTGTGGTGTTTCAGCGCACGGCCAATTGGTGCGCGCCGCTGCATAATGGCAAGATCAGCGCCGAGGAAATGGCGGAAATCCACGCCTGTTATGATGAGATTTTCAAGCGCTGCCAGGTAACCTTTTCCTGCTTCCTGCACACGCCCGATCCACGCAATACCTTCGATGTCTCGGCCGAGGAACGGGAGGCTTTTCTGGAAAAACTCTATTCCGAAAAGGGTTTTGGGATTTGGGTGGGCAATTTCAAGGATTTGCTGACCAATCGTGCGGCGAATGACGAAGTCTCACGCTTTGTCGCGAACAAGATCCGCCAGCGCGTGAAGGACGCAAAAGTGGCGGAGATGCTGATACCGAAGAATCACGGCTTCGGCACCAGGCGCGTGCCTTTGGAGACTTTCTATTTCGAATGCTACAATCAGCCGAATGTGACGCTGGTGGACAGCAAGGCAACACCGATCGAGCGCATTACACCAACGGGCATCAAGACCAGCGAAGCCGAATATGAATTCGATATCATTGTTTATGCCACGGGCTTTGATGCTTTGCGCGGTGCCTTTGATCGGATTGAATTCCGCGGTGCCGGCGGCGTGACGCTGAAGGAAATCTGGCAGGATGGCGCCACATCGCTGGTCGGCATGTTGCAAAAGGATATGCCGAATATGTTCATGCTGCTGGGCCCGCATACCGCGCTTGGCAATATTCCACGCTCCATCGAATTCAATGTAGAATGGGTGAGCAATTTGCTGGCCTATGCGCAAGCCAAAGGCATCACGCGCGTGGAAGCCAATGAAGCAGCGATGGAAAAATGGATGGATCACGTCTTGGAATTGGCCAAGGGCCTGCTTTCCATGGAGGTCGATTCCTGGATGACCGGCGTGAATCTGAATGTCGCGGGTAAACAAAAGCGCGTTGTGGCGCGCTATACCGGCAGTGCGCCGGCCTATCGCGCCTGGGCGAATGATATGGCTGCGGCAGGCTATGCCGGGATTACGCTGGAATAGGCAAAGCGTTACGCATTGAAGGCAACGGCACCAAGCGCGGCAAGATCATAGCCGCCGAGCCGTGCGGCGCGTGCGGCGAAAACCTCGCCCCGCGTGAAGGCCAGTAGTTTCTGTACGGGATCGCTGAAGTAATGGCGGTGATCCATCACCAGATCGAAACGCTCACGAAACAGCGGCAGGAAGGTCAGGCCGCGCGTTGCGGCCTCGGCACGAATGCCAAAACCCGCATCGGCGCGACCTTCGGCGACACTCGCCGCGACCTCATCTTCCGAAAGAGCAGGGTTGGGCAGGAAGCCGATCTGATCCAGCCGCAGCCCCGCTTCTGAGAGCAAATGCGTGAGTAAGACATGGCTGCCTGCGCGCGGCTGCCGCCCGGCAATACGAAAGCCAGGCCGCGCCAGGTCCGTAATGCTCGTCAGCGCGGCGAGATTGCCCGGCGGTAGGATCAGGCCTTGTTCTCGCCACGCCCAAGTAATGCCGACAAACCCGCGCCCGGCCAGAAACTCCCGCGCCGCGAGCTCATTAAAGCGATTGCTGTCCGGGTCGAGCAAATGGCTTGCGGCGACCAAGGCCTCATTGGCGGCAAGCGCGATCAGCCCATCCAAACTACCGCCGCCGCGCAAGGCGAGCCCGCAGCCGGATTGCCGCGCGGCCCAATCGAGCAAAGGGTCATGGCTGCCGGCCAGGATGGGCGGCGGGTCGAGGCGTTGTGCGGCGCCGGCATCGGCCTGGGCCGCGAGCCAGCGTTCCAGCTGCCGGCGCGGGAAAAGCCATTTCCCACCAAGCTGCGCCGCCGGGAGCTTTTGCGCGCGTGCGAGCTCATAAAGCGAACGTTCGGAAAGGCGGAGGAAGCGTGCGGCTTCCTTGAGTGTCAGCACATCAGGCATTCACTGGCGAAATTAGGCAAAAAAGGGCAATCAATCAAACCGCGCGCGGTATTGATGCTGGTTTTAGCCATCCGCATATAAACCTCTTACCGTGAGGATAGGGTGGGGGATCTTTCCAGCGCATTCAAAACAGCCCTTGGCCTGATCCTATCCCTGGATCCGGCGGTGCTGGCCATTGTGACGCTATCCTTGCGGGTGAGCCTTTCGGCCCTGGTGCTGGCGGCGCTGATCGGCCTGCCGATGGGGGCGCTTTTGGCGGTGGCGCGGTTTCCGGGGCGGGGCAGCGTGATTTCGCTCATCAATGCGCTGATGGGGTTGCCGCCGGTGGTGGCAGGGTTGCTGATCTATTTGTTGTTGTCTCGGTCCGGGCCCTTGGGGTCTTTCGGGCTACTGTTCACGCCCTCAGCCATGATCATCGCGCAGGCGGTGCTGATCACGCCCATCCTGGCTGCGCTTACGCGGCAAGTGTTGGAAAGCATGTGGGAGGAATATGCCGAACAGCTTCGGTCCTTCGGGGCGGGGCCGTGGCGTGCGGTGCCGACCTTATTGTGGGATGGCCGCTTCATGCTGCCGACAGTGCTGCTAGCGGGGTTTGGCCGCGCGGCAGCGGAAGTCGGCGCGGTGATGGTGGTGGGCGGCAATATTGAAGGCTTCACCCGCGTGATGACCACTGCGATTGCGCTTGAAACCAGCAAGGGCGATTTGCCGCTGGCGCTCGCGCTTGGGGTTGTGCTGATGGCGATTGTGCTTGGCGTGAACGCACTCGCACAAGGTGTGCGCGGCATTGCCGCGCGCTGGGCCGGCTGACATGCGCGTCCCTGATTCCATCCTGCCGCTATGCACTGAAGGCTTGGGTTTTTCCGCCGGTGGTGTCGAGATCCTGCGCGATATCTCGCTGACGATGACGGCAGGCGCACCGACGCTGCTGATTGGTGCCAATGGCGCCGGCAAAAGCGTTTTGCTGCGGCTGTTGCATGGTTTGCTGAAGCCTTCGGCCGGGCGTGTGTTTTGGTCCCGCCCGCCCGAGCAAGCCGCGCGGCGCCAGGCGATGGTGTTTCAGCGCCCGGTGCTGCTGCGGCGATCCGTGCTGGCCAATACGCTTTACCCCATGGTTTTGGCTAATGTGGCGCGGGGCGAACGCGAAGCGCGTGCGGCGGAAGCTTTGGCGCTGGTTGGTCTTGCTGATCGCGCGGCGGATCCCGCGCGCAAGCTTTCTGTGGGTCAGCAACAGCGCCTTGCCTTGGCGCGCGCTGCGGCCTTGCAGCCGGAATTGCTGTTTCTGGATGAACCCTCCGCTAGCCTTGATCCCGCCGCCACCCGCGCGGTGGAGGAGATTGTGCTGAAGCTCGCCGCCCGCGGTACGAAGATTGTGATGACAACGCATGACCTGGGGCAGGCGCGGCGTCTGGCGGGCGATATCATCTTTTTGCATCGCGGCAGCGTGCTGGAACAGGCGCAAGCTGAGGCATTTTTCCAGCAACCCGCCTCAGCGATCGCGCGCGCCTTTTTGCGTGGCGAATTGGTTTGGTGAAGCGTTTGAAGGAAGGGGAAGCAATATGATGGGTATTTTCCGACGCGGCATTTTGCCTGTGCTGATCGCAGCTTTTGCGCTGCCGGTCCTGGCACAGGAGCGCAGCATTACGGTCGCTTCCACCACAAGCACGAAACAATCCGGGCTATTTGGCCATATCCTGCCGATTTTCACGCGCGAGGCCGGCATTGCCGTGCGTGTGGTGGCCTTGGGCACCGGGCAGGCCTTGGATGTCGGGCGGCGTGGTGATGCGGATGTTGTTTTCGTGCATGATCGTGCAGCGGAAGAACGCTTTGTCGCTGAAGGTTTCGGCGGGCCGCGGCGGCATGTAATGTTCAATGATTTCGTGATCACCGGCCCCGCGGCCGATCCTGCGCGCATCGCTGGGCTTGGTGATACGGCGGAAGCGCTGCGCCGCATTGCCGCCGCGCGCGCGCCCTTTTTCAGCCGAGGTGATCGCAGTGGCACCCATGCGGCGGAGCTTCGCCTCTGGCAATTGGCCGGCATTGATCCCGCAAGCGGGCGCGCCCAATGGTATCGCGAAGTGGGCCAGGGCATGGGACCGACCTTGAATACCGCCGCCGCGCAGGGCGCCTATATTCTGGCCGATCGCGGCACCTGGCTGAGTTTTCGCAATCGGCAGGATCAGCGTATTTTGGTCCAAGGTGATACGCGGTTGTTCAATCAATACGGCATCATGCTGGTGAATGCGCAGCGCCATCCGCATATGAAGGCCGCCGATGGGCAGCGCTTGATTGATTGGCTGCTGTCAGCCGCCGGGCAGGCCACGATTGCATCCTATCGCATCAATGGGGAACAGCTTTTCTACCCCAATGCGCAAAAGCCGGAACCGGTTTCGTGAAACGGCGCTACGCCACCGCGACGCGCGCTTCGGCGCGCGCCTGACAGCCTTTTTCATCGGTCCAAATGAATTCAAAATGGCCTGGCTTGTCCAACCGCACGAAAAACACGTGATAGGGGTTGGTCGCGGTGCCATTCTGGAAATCAGCGGCCAAAACCGTTTCGCCATTCAGCCGCACCATCAGCCGTGTCAGCATATCGCGCGGCAAGGCGCGGCCCGCTTCATGGCGCAGCCCGGTTTCCATCGGGTGTTGGATCAGGGTGCGGATTTCAATCACCTCACCAGCGCGGGCGCTGCGCGGGATGCGAATGCGGGGTTGGGATGGCAGCGCGTTCATGAAAGGCACCCCCCGGCGCCAACTCGCAATTCCGCGCTGACACGCAGAACGCGGCCAGTGCTGGTTTCCGCCAGCACGATCAGCCGCTGATCTTCAGCCAAGCGAATGCGCGTTTGCACTTCAGCGCGGGCAAGCATCGGTGTCAGCCGGAAGGTTGCCACACCCGGCGTCGGGTTGCGTGAGGCAAAAACATGAATGGCGGTGATGTAGTCCTGCGCTGTCATCGGACTTTCCACCACAATCCCAAGCGGTACCTGGCCGCCGTTTTCGGCAAGCGTGGGCACGCGGAGCAGAATGCCGCCATCGGTCACAGGCTTGTCGCCGACTGCATCCCGGAGCGCGGTGTTCAGCGCCTCATCCGCCCGCGCCGCGGTGGCGAAGGGCAGCGCAAATAGCGCGAGGCAGGTTCTGCGAGCGATCATCAATACCTCCATGCCACGCCAGGGGAGGGAGTGGCGCAGCAAGAAATTCTCTAATGAAGGGCCATTCAGAGCCCCTTTGATGATTGATATGACAACTGTATTTTCCGGGCGCAAGCCAAAATTTTCATACTATCAGTGGATTAGATGGGATAAAGGGCTTGCTGCCTGAGCGGTCAAATTTGGAAATTCTTTCTCAGCGATCCAGGTGGAATAACGAGCGCAAATTCAGCCCGGCCCAATTGCCGGCGATGCCCGGCAGTATCCAAAGCCAGCCATGCAGGCTGCCGGAAGCGATCCCTGCGAAATAGGCGCTGATATTGCAGCCCGAGGCCATGACAGCGCCATAGCCAAGCAGTAGCCCGCCCAGCACGGAAGCGCAGCCATGCCGCCAGGGCAGGCGCCATTGCGGCTTTATGCGCGCGGCAAGCGCTGCGGCGAAGAACGCGCCAAGCATCAGGCCGAAATTCATGACACTGCTGCGCTCAGCGAGCAGTGGGCGGAGAAAAGCTTCCGTGCGTGTCGGGTCTTCCCAAAAGGCCCAGAAGGCCGGTTCGTCCCAGCCGAATTCCGCGACGGCGCGCGACCCCCAGAGTGGGAAAGACGCGGTGATCACCCAAGGCCGGCCAGCAGCCCAGAGTGTCATGATGTTCAGAACAGCAAGAATGATGGCGGCCATGGCCCAGGGCCAAAGCCGTGGTGATGCTGCTGATGGCGCGCTGAAAATTGGTTCAACACGACCATGGCGGCGTTGTTCGATCACGCGCGAAAGCAGCACCACGCAGAGGAAAACGGTGAGGCTGCCGAGGATTGTCGGCCATAACCCGATCAGCTCTGGCAGGGGTGTCGTAGCAAGCGTCGGCAGATCGGCCCATCTTTCGGAATCATAAGCCGCGATGGTTGCACCGATGATGAAAAACACCAGCGTCAGCAACATGCGCGTATTGCCACCGCCCGCGGCATAGAGCGTGCCGGAAGCGCAGCCGCCACCCAACTGCATGCCGATGCCGAAGATGAACGCGCCGATGATCACGGCAACACCAGCGGGAAATACAATGCCGCGTACTGGCGCACCGGCGAGTGTTCCGGCATGAATGGCGGGCAGCATGATGACAACGAGAATGCCAAGCATGAGCATTTGTGCGCGCAGCCCCGCACCGCGCCCCTCAGCCAATGCCTGGCGAAAACCACCGGCAAAGCTGAAGGCGCCACGATACAGTGCGAAGCCAAGTGCAGCACCAAGCGCCCAAAGCAGCGCGTGAGTGGTGCCGTAATTCAACGCCAGCCCAAGCGCACCTACCAGCAAAAGCAAGGCTGCGATGATGGCGGGCAGGGCCTGGGGCAAGGTCGTATGTCTCCGTGATGAAACTGTCGTCTGATAGGGCGAAGTGCTCCGCCTTGGCTAGGCCCGTGGGTCATTCATGGCCTGCGCTGCCCAGTAAATCCGATGTAGGAAACATCTTTGCCAAAGCGAGAGAAGGCCGCATAATCTCCACCGCACCAGGAGGCTTGATATGATTCCCCGCCGCGTTCTGCATGCCCTATTGGCCGCACCCTTGCGGGCGCGTGTTGCCTCGGCGCAGGACGCTTTCCCGATGCGCGGCATTTCCATCATCGTGCCCTTTCCACCAGGCGGCGGCACGGATGTACTGGCGCGGATTCTGGCCCAGCATTTTTAGGAAAGCTTCAAACAACCTGTCGTTGTTGAAAATCGCAGCGGTGGTGCGGGGCGCATTGGCATGCAGCAATTGCTGCGCAGCGCAGCAGATGGGCATACGCTGATGGTGACCTCCACCGGCGGTATCATGGGGCTTGCGGGCGCGCATGATGCCTTCAAGGTTGATGCGGCCTTGACGCCTGTCACGCTATTGGCCGCGCCGGCCTATGTGGTGGCGGTACATCCAAGCCTTGGCGTGAAGGATGTCGCGGGTTTGATCACGCTCGCCAAACAAAGGCCGGGTGCTTTCGGTTTTGGCAGTTCCGGCACTGGCGCGGCGAGCCATTTGGCGGCTGAGCTTTTTGCCTCCATGGCCGGCATTGAAATGCTGCATGTGCCATATCGTGGCACGGGGCCTGCGCTGAATGATCTGATTGGCGGGCGCATTCAATTGATGTTCGCACCACCGCAGACGGTCGCCGCTGCTGTTGCATCGGGCCAGGTGCAAAGCCTGGCTATGACGGCAGAGCGCCGGTCCGCATTATTGCCCGGCATACCAACGGTGAATGAAAGCGGCCTGCCGGGCTATTCCGCCATCGGATGGTTTGGGCTGTTCGGCCCACGCGGCATGCCCACTGCCGTTACGGCAAAAATCGCCACCGAAGCCGCGCAAGGCATCACGACAGATACCACGCGCCAACGCCTGGCCGCTTTGGCTGCGGAGCCTGAACCAACGGCCCCTGATGCATTTGCACGCTTCATTGATGCTGACATTACCAAATGGCAGCAGGTTGTGCGAGAGCGCGGCATTACTCTGGAGTAGAAAATCCCATGATCAGATTGGCAAGTTTCCTCGCCCCCGGCGATCTGCACCCAAGGCTTGGCGCGGCAGAGGGCGCGATGATACGCGACCTGACGGCAACCCATGGTGCGGATTGGAATATGCGCCGCGTACTGACGCTGCCGATTGCGGAATTGCGCGCCTTTGTCGCGGCGGGAGGGATCATGCTGCCGGCAGCGCAATGCCATTTATTGCCGCCCGTTCTTGATCCTGGCAAGATTTTTTGTGTGGGCAAGAACAGCAAGGTGCATCGCGCGGAATTGGTCGCGCAAGGCATGTTGAAGGAAGACCCGCAGAAACCGACAAGCTTTGTGAAGCTGACGGAGACCCTGGTGGGGGATGGTGCGCGCGTCGCACGGCCGGAAGGCATCACCACCTTCGATTATGAACCCGAATTGGCCTTCATTATCACGCGCCGCGCCTTTCAGGTCGGCCGCGAAAACGCGCGCGATTATGTGGGTGCGATCACGGTATTGAATGATTTGACGGCACGCGAAATCCAGAAGCAGGAAGTGCAGCTTGGCACGAAGTTCTGGGTCTCCAAAAACATGCCGCGCTTCACACCGGTTGGACCCTATGCGGTGCCGCTCGCAGAAATTGCTGACCCATATGATTTGTGGCTGACTTGCCATGTGAATGGCCAGCAGCGGTTGCGCGTGAATACGGATGAATATATCCATCGCATTGAAAGCATCATCGCACATTTTTCGCGTTTCATGCCGTTTGAGGTGGGTGATGTTATCGCGACCGGCGCCCCGCGCGGCACCGCGATTGGCCATCCGAATGCGGCGGAGCTCTATCTGAAGCCAGGCGATACCTGCATCGCCGGGCTGGAAGATGTGATGCAGATCACTACCCATATCGTTGCCCCTGGCGAGGTATAATGCCGCTGACCGCTTGACCTTTTCCCTGATCCGGGTTGCAGTTGGAGGATACCTATATACGCCAAGCAAGAAGGCATGGGGAAAATGAAGCGTCGCGCGATTTTATCGGCAGGGGGAGGGATTTTGGCTGCGCCAGTAGCTCAAGCGCAAAGCCAGCCGCCCTGGCCCAATAGGGCCGTGTGCATCATTGTTCCCTTTGGCCTTAGTGGTGCGGCGGATGTTGCGGCGCGCTTTGTGGCTGAACCGCTTTCAGCGGCGCTTGGCGTGCCGGTGGTGATTGAAACCCTATAACCGGGGCGCGGCTTTGTGCTGATGCGTGACCTGACGCCTGTGGCAGCAATCAATATCGCAGATATTTTTCTGGCGGTGCCACTCACGACACCTCTATCGCGCTGGTCGAAGAGGTGCGTTTTGATCGGCGGCGCGTGACTTCCGATTCATGGGAAAGCCTCCCGATCCTGCGATTTTCGGAAGTGCCCAAGGTGGATGTTGCGCTGATCAATCGGCCCGAAGCGTCCTTCCTGGGCGCAGGAGAGGCAAGCCTCGCCCCAACTATCGCCGCCATTGCCGGGGGCATCCACGCCGCCCTCGGCGCGCGGCCGCGACAATTGCCTTTCTCGCCCGAAAATATCGCCAAGGTCGGATGATCTGGACGCGCGCGCCAAGCTGTATCACGCTGCGTGCAGTATTCGCCTAATCGGAGACGCCTCATGGGTTCCCTGCTTTTCTCGCCGCTCACCATTCGTAGCGTGACGATTCCAAACCGCGTGGTGATGCCGCCGCTTTGCCAATATTCAGCGATCGAGGGCTTGGCGAATGATTGGCATATGGTCCAGCTTGGCCGCTTTGCGGTTGGTGGCTTCGGGCTGGTCTTCACTGAGGTGACTTCCGTGATGCGTGAGGGTCGCATCACCCATGGTGATCTTGGGCTTTGGTCTGATGCGCATATTGAACCGGTGCAGCGCCTCGCGCGCTTCATCAAGTCCCAAGGGGCGGTACCGGCGATGCAGCTTGGCCATGCGGGGCGCAAGGGTTCGTCGCAGCGCGCCTTTGAAGGCAATGGACCCTTAGGCGCGCCGGAAATCGCCAAGGGCGAAAAGCGCTGGCCCTTGGTAGGGCCAACTTCAACGGCGATTGGTGAAGGCCATGTGCAGCCCGAAGCACTTACCAAGGAAGGCATGGCCGATATTCATGAAGCTTTTGCCACGGCCGCACGCCGCGCCTTGGCCGCCGGCTATGAGGCGATTGAGGTGCATTGCGCGCATGGCTACCTGCTGCATCAATTCCTTTCGCCTTTGTGCAATACGCGCAATGATGAATTTGGCGGCGACCTTGCCGGGCGCATGCGCTTCCCGCTTGAGATTGTGCGCGCGGTACGTGAAGCCTGGCCGGAAAACCTGCCGCTTTTCGTGCGTATTTCTGCAGTGGATGGCGCTGATGGTGGCTGGGAAATGGAAGATAGCGTAGTTTATGCGCGCGAATGCCAAAAGCTTGGCGTGGATGTGATGGATTGTTCATCGGGCGGTATCGGTGGCAGCGCCACTGGCAGCAAGCGGGTGCCGCGCGGCTACGGTTTTCAGATTCCCTATGCTGCGCAAATTCGGCGTGAACTTGGCATAAAATCCATGGCTGTTGGGCTGATTATCGGCCCGCATCAGGCAGAAGCGGCTTTGGCGGCAGGTGATGCCGATCTGATCGCTATTGGTCGTGAAGGCATGAATAATCCGAATTGGCCTTTGCATGCGCGCGCCGTGCTGGAACCCGGCACGACCGAGGAGGTTTTCGGCTACTGGCCGGCGCAGCATGGCTGGTGGATGGAAAAGCGCGGTGCGGTGATGAATGCACTCGGCACCCCGCCGGCATGATGAATTTGCACTGAGACAAAGGAAGGAAACGAAGCATGAAACTCGCCTATTCACCCAATAGCCCCTATGTGCGGAAATGCGTTGTGCTTGCGATCCAGCGCGGCATTGACAAGCAGATGGAGCTTTGGGCGGTTGGCACCACCGATCCGGCGCTGCTGAAGGTCAATCCGCTTTCGAAAGTGCCGACCTTGGTGCTGGATGATGGCACTGCGCTTTATGACAGCCCGGTGATTTGCGAATATCTGGATAGTGTCGGTGATGGGCCGAAGATGTTTCCGCCCCCAGGCCCAGCGCGCTGGAAGGGGCTGCGTCAGGAAGCGCTTGGCGATGGCATTTTGGATGCAACGCAACCGCGCAGGCGCGAAATTGCGCTGCCACAGGATGAGGGACGGCAATCCTACATCACGCTACAGCAGGGTAAGGTGAAGGCTGCGCTCGGGGTGCTGGAAGCGGAAGCAGATAGCCTTGGCATGCTCACGACTATTGGGGAAATCACTATTGCCTGCGCCTTGGGCTACATGGATTTCCGTTATGCGAATGAGCCATGGCGGCCTGGGCATCCCAAGCTTGAAGCCTGGTATGCGAAGGTTGCGGCCATGCCGGCCATGACCCGTACGGTTCCTCCTGGCTGACGGGGTGTTTTTACCGCTGCGGCCTGCGTTCACACGCGGGTCGCAGCACGCCAGGCTTTCGCAATATCCATCCGCCGCGCCACCCAAATCTGTTCACCCAATTGGGCGAGCCTTGTGAGCACTTTTTCAAACGCAGGGAACCGCGCGGGTCGCCCAGCAATGCGCAGATGATAACCGATATTGAGTAGGCGCGGCTTGCCCTGGCTTGCTTCGGCGAGCAGCACATCCAGCGCGTCGTTCACATACTCCACCATCTCACTGGCGCGCACAAAGCCATTGGGATGAAAGAATTTCATGTCGTTGGTATCCAGCGCATAGGGCAGCACCGAAAGTCCTGGATACGCAGGATCACCATAGGGCACATCATCATCGAAAGCGTTGGATACCCAGACAAAGCCGCGTTCCTGCAGCAAGTCGCGCGTCCAGATGCTCTCTGAACCGCGGCAGAAGAAACCTTGTGGCGCTATGCCACACGCCTTGGCGATGGCAGCGATGCAAAGATCGAGATCAACAGCCTCTGCCTCACGCGATGTGTAATCGGCCTGCGGGCGCCAAAGCCAGCCATGCGCCGCGGCTTCATGGCCCCGCCTTGTAACCTCGGCGGCGAGTGAGGGCGCCCGTTCAACCGCGCGACCGCACATCAGGAAGGTTGCGGGAATGGCGTGACGGTCCAGAGCATCCAACATGCGCCAAAAGCCGGCGCGCGTGCCATAGGCAAAGATCTGCTCCTGCCCCATATCGCGCACACCCGGGGCAACGACGCTCATCACCTCGCCCATGCGTTCGCATTGCGGGTCACCATCACCTACCTGCTGCTCGGCGCCTTCTTCAAAATTGAGAGCGACGGAAACGGCAAGCCGCGCGCCATTCGGCCAGGCCATATCGGGCCATGTGCCGCCATAGCCAAGCATATCGCGTGTCATGTGAAATCTCCCCTGCACGCATGGCGCCCGTACCAGCACAGTGCTGCACCGGCAAGCGGCAGCGTTGCCAATATCGCGAAAGCGTAGCGATAGCCGTGTAATTCCTGACCAAGCACGGCGATCAATGGTGGGCCGAGCACGGCGCCGGCGAAGCTCAGCGAAATCACCGCACCGGATGCAGCGCCTGCTGTACCTGGCGGTGCAAGGCGCACGCTTTCTGCGACCAAAACGCCATTCCACCCGGCGGTGCTGGCGCCAATCGCAATAAACAGCAGCACCAGAAGCAGGGTCTGCGTACCGCCAACCAAAGGCAACATCATGAGAAAGATTCCGGATAGAGCGCCGATCAGCATCAGTGCGCGCTGACCGCCCATGCGAGTATCGGCCACCAATGCCCAGCCAATGCGCGAAAGCCCGCCCACCACCTGACAGAGCCCCACGAGGGCGCCAGCCGAAACTGAATCCCAGCCATAATCACCAATCAGCATCGCAACCATATGCGCCCCAAGGCCAATCTGCACCAAGGCATAACAGGCAGCCGCAAGACCAATCACGCCCAGTGCGGGCGATTTCAAAAGCAGTAATGGTCCTGCTTGTACAGCAACTGCGCCGCGATCCTGATCCCAATCCGCGCGCTTCAATTGCAGCCCAATCACCATCATCAGCAACATCGCCGCCGAAATCAGCATGGCGTTACGCCAACCCAGGAATTCTGCCGTGCCAGGCAGCATCAAGCCTGCCAAGGCAACGCCAAAGGGTACGCCCATTTGCTTCAAACCGAAAACCATATTGCGGCGTGATGGCGGCGCAAGCCTGCCTAGCAATTGCGACGCAGCCGGATTGGTCAAGCCATAAGCGAGCCCAATCAAAATCGTCGCTGGCACCGCAACGGCAAGCTCAGCAAAACTCAGCATGGCAACGCCGATCGCTGCCGCCAGCAGCGCGATTTGTGTAGTGCGCGCCGGCCCCCATATCGCAAGCCCGCGCGGCCCGTAAGCGGAAGCGAAAACCGCACAGAGATACACCAAGCCCACCTGATAGCCGATATTGGCGCGCGCCATGCCAAAATCCGGCGCGGCATAGGCGACCAATACGGGCAGCGCATAAACCGCCATGGTCGCCAAGGTTTGCGAACCCGCCAACAGAAAAAGTGCGAGCGTGAGGCCGTGAGCGCTGCTCATGCCGTGGTCCCGATCACGCCTGATGCAAGCCCCGCCGATAGGTTGAAGGCTCCATATCCTTCACCGATTTCGCACGTTTTTCGAGCCAATAGCTCTGCGCCGGTGGCATGGCATCGAAAGCCCCATCCACGCCAAGCTTGTGCGCGGCATCGGTTGGCCAATTCGGGTTGTAGAGAATTTCTCGCCCAATCGCGACAAGATCAGCATCGCCGGCTTGCAGAATTGCCTCGGCCTGATCGGCATGCACAATGAGGCCAACCGCCATGGTGGCGATTGGGGCCTCGTGGCGCAAGCGCCGCGCATAAGGCACCTGATAGCCATAGCGAGGCCGCGCCGCTTTCGGTAGGCCGCCGGTAATGCCGCCCGATGAACAATCCACCACATCAACGCCAGCGGCGCCGACAAGTGCGGCGAGGCGAATGCTTTGTTCCACATCCCAGCCCGCATCATCTTCAACCGAGAAACGCATGAATAGTGGTTTATGCGTGGGCCACACTGCGCGCACTGCCTCTACGACATCAAGCGCAAAGCGCATGCGGTTACGCTCGGAACTACCATAATCATCATTGCGTCGATTGGCGGAAGGCGAGAGGAATTGATGGATGAGATATCCATGCGCCGCGTGGATTTCGAGCAGATCAAAACCCGCAGCATCGGCGCGCCGCGCAGCATCAGCCCAATGCTGCACTAGCTGTGGAATCTCATCGCGCGTGAGCGCACGCGGCATGGGGTCACCCGCGTCGCCAATCTCGGCACTTGGTGCGACAAGTTCCCAAGCTTCCCAATCCATAATCGCAGGGCTTTGCACGAGTGGCGCGCCACCTTCCCAGGGACGAAAACGGCGTGCCTTGCGGCCGGAATGGCCAATCTGGATTGCCGGCACTGAACCATTGGCGCGAATCAAATCCGCCACACGTTTCATGCCTGGGATGAAAGCATCATCCCAAAGCCCGGTATCACCAAGCGTGCCGCAGCCGCGCCGTTCAACCTTGGTACTTTCCACCATGACCATGCCAGCGCCACCTGCGGCAAAACGCCCGGCATTCATCAAATGCCAATCCGTGATGAAGCCACGATCCGCCGCATATTGATGCATCGGCGCGACCACCACGCGATTTTTCAGCGTAACACCGCGCTTGGTCCAAGGCGTGAAAAGCAGGGGTAGGGTCATAGCGGTATTGCTCTCCAATAGCTTGGAAGTCTCGATTCAGGCGACCGGTAATGGCGGCATCACCTCGCCGGATGCACCGCCATCCAATGCCGGGCAATATCAATGCGGCGCGTGATCCAGACATCGCGCTTTTGCGCCATGTAATCCAGCAGCCTTTGCAGCGCGACCGCGCGCGCCGGGTGGCCAATCAGGCGCATATGCAGCCCAACCGACATCATCTTGGGCTGCCCCTTGCGACCTTCTTCGTAGAGCATGTCGAACGCGTCGCGGATATAGCAAAACCATTGATCCGAGGTGCCGATCCCGCCGGCATATTTGCCGTCATTATTCGTGAGCGAATAGGGCACGATCAAATGTGGTTTGTCGTTCACGCGCGTCCAGATTGGCAATTCATCGCCGTAATAATCGCTGTCGTATAGAAAGCCGCCCTCTTCCACGACCAAACGTCGCGTATTCACGGAAGGTCCATAGCGGCAATACCAGCCATCCGGCCGATGTCCGACAGTCTTTTGCTGGCTGTCAATCGCCTTGCGGATATGGTCGCGTTCTTCTTCCTCCGAAAGCTCAAAATGCTTCACCCAACGCCAACCATGGGAACAGACATCATAGCCCGCGGCCTTGATGGCGGCTGCTGCCTCAGGGTTGCGTTCCAATGCCAGCGCGCAGCCGAAAATCGTCACCGGCAGATTGCGTTCCTGAAACAGCCGATGCAGGCGCCAAAAGCCAACGCGGCTGCCATATTCGAACATGCCCTCGGCCGCCAAATCGCGGCCGGACTTCACCTGATTGAGGCCATGCGCCTCCGTCAGCCCATTTTCCGTGACGCTATCACCAAGTTCGAAGGACGGCTCGCTGCCTTCCTCATAATTGATGACAAAATTCACGGCGAGCTTCGCGTCGCCTGGCCATTGCGGATCGGGCGGATTGGCGCCGTAGCCGATGAAGTCTCGCGTGACTTGATAGGTCATGGCATCAATTCCTTTCAGGGGAGGGGGCGTTCTGAAGCGCGCGCCAAATCTTCTCGGGCGTTGCGGGCATATCGGGCGCAGTGGTGCCCCGCAGCGCCAACGCATCCGCAATGGCGTTCATCACTGTCTGCGGCGCGGCGATGGCGCCCGCTTGACCAGAGCCCTTGACGCCGAGTGGATTGGATTTGGTCGGCGTGCCTTCCAACTGTACTTCGATCGCTGGCACATCATCCGCACGAGGCAGCGCGTAATCCATTAAGGAACCAGTCAGCAATTGGCCTGACTCACGATCATAAATAATGTCTTCCAGCATGGCTTGGCCAATGCCCTGCACCAGCCCGCCCTGGACCTGCCCCTGCGTGAGGCTTGGATTTATTAGGCGTCCGTAATCATCCACCGCGACATAGCGTGTGAGTCGCGCATACCCGGTTTCCGGGTCAATCTCAATTTCCGCGACCTGGCTCCCATTAGGGAAGGTCACGAGGTCGGAGGTATTGTGACCAGAAGCGGCAAGCCCGGGCGTCATGTCTTCCGGCAGGCTGGTGGAATTGTCGGCGGCACGCGCGATTTCCGCCAAGGTGATGAAGCGCTCGCCATCCGGCATGGTGAAGCGCCCATCTGCGAAAGCAAGCGCAGCGGGATCGGCTTGCAGCAAATGCGCGGCAATCAGGCGTGCCTTTTCCATCAAGGCATCAAGCGCCAGCACCAGCGCACCACCGCCAAGATGCAGAGACCGCGCGCCGCCATGCCCATTGCCATTGGGCAGCAAATCCGTATCGGCCTGCTGCACGCGTACTTCTGCCGGCGTCAGACCAAGCCGGTCGGCGACGATTTGCGCATAGCTGGTTTCATGGCCTTGCCCATTATTATGCGTGCCAATCGCCGCTTGCGCATGGCCGGAAGCGTCAACCGAAACCGAGGCCCATTCACCCGGCGCACCGCGCGCGGTTTCCAAAAAACAGGCAATACCGCGGCCAAGCAGCATGCCGCGCTGTGCTGCCTCCGCGCGCCGCGCCGCGAAGCCTGCCGCATCGGAAACCTTGGCAAGTACCGCAAGATTGGCGGCAAAGCGCCCGCCATCCACGGCCATGCCCATAGCGGTGCGATGCGGCGCATTGGGCAGCATATTCATGGCGCGCAAGGTAGCAGGATCGCGCCCTAATTGGCGGGCCGCTTTATCCACCAGCCTTTCGATGATGTAATTCGCCTCTGGCTTGCCGGCGCCGCGATAGGCATCCACCGGCAGGCTATTGGTGAAGGCGCCACGCACTTCCAGATGCATGGCAGCGATGGCATAAACGCCGCCCATGGCGGTGGAGAAAGCATTGGTCGGGCAATGCGGGCCAACCGCGGAAAGATAGGCGCCCATATCGGCGATGCTGCTGATGTCCAGGCCCAGAAAGCGACCATCAGCAGCCAGCGCCAATCTGGCCTTGGCGCGCAAATCGCGGCCATGCACGGCGGCAGCGAATTCCTCGCTCGGTTCTGCTTGCCAGGCAATGGCGCGGCCAAGTCGCCGCGCGGCCCAAAGCGCCAGCACATATTCTGCAAAGAGGAAATTCTTGGCGCCAAAGCCACCGCCTACATCGGGGCAGACAAGATGAAAGGCATTTTCCGGCAAGCGAAATACGGTCGCGAGTTGCCGGCGAATGCCATGCACGCCCATTCCGGTGAAAATCAGTTCAAACCGCTCATCATCAAAGCGCGCCAGCGCCGCACGCGGTTCAATCGGCACGGCATGAACGCGGTTATTGAACAGATCCAGATTAACAACATGATCGGCCTGCGCGAAAGCCGCATCGGTGGCAGCGCGATCGCCTTTCAAAAAACGAAATGCCTTATTGCCTGGCGCTTGCGGCCAGATTTGCGGCGCCTCTGCGCCAAGCGCAGGCGCGCTATCAATCACGGCGGGCAAGGGATCGTAGCTGACCTCAATCGCCTCCGCCGCGTCACGAGCGGTGGTAGCACTAGTTGCGATAATCAGGGCAACAGCCTCACCCAAATGCCGCACGCGATCCGTTGCCAGCACAGGTCGTGGCGGCACAACCATGGGCGCCACACTCGCGACCACTGCGGTGCAGGGCAAAGGCGCCAGATCATCAGCAGCAAGATCGGCGGCAGTGAAAACACCCACCACACCTGGCATGGCGCGCGCTGCTGTCGTGGTGATCCCATGTAATACCGCATGGGCATGGGGTGATCGCAGCACCACGGCATGCAGCGCATCCGGTGGAATGATGTCCGAAACATAACGCCCGCGCCCAGTCAGAAACCGCGCATCTTCCAGCCTTGCGATAGATTTACCGCTGAACATCAAGCGCCTTTGCTCAAGCGCTTGGCGACAAATTCAAGCCTGTCCTGGCCCCAAAACATATCCTCACCAATTACATAGCAGGGCGCGCCAAAAATACCGCGTTCCAACGCCGCAGCGCTATCGGCCTTGCGCTGTTCCAGCCAGCGCGGGTCTTCCGCCAGACGCAGCAGCGCATCCGCATCTAGGCCGCAGTCGCGCATCAGCGCCGCGAGGGTCGCCGTGTCGCCCGTATCCTGTTCTTCCTGCCAAAGCGCTTTCAGGATGCGATGCGCCAGGCGAATGGCCGGCGCATGGCCTTGCGTTTCGCGGAGCGCAATCACACTGGCCGCGCCCGGCAATTCAATGGCTGGGAAATGCTTCGGATGAATATTGATCGGAATACCCAGCGCATCGCGCCAGCGCTGCAACTCCTGCAAGCGATAGGCCTGGCGCTGCGGTGAACGTTTGGGTAGCGGCAAGCCGCCGGAACCGGCAAAGATGGTGCCGAAATCCACCGGCCAGATGCGGGTTTCCGCCCCATGCTGTGCCGCCAGGGCTTCAATGCGCGCCGCACCCAAATGGGTCCAGGGCGAATTCAGCGAGACATAGTAATCAATCAGTAAAGCCATTGTGTTTCCTCAAGCGATGATGGGGCAGGCGGTGGCAGCGCGCACTTCTTCCAGCGTTACGTCGGGGGCAAGATCGCGCAACGCGAAGCCCTCACCCCTGGGTGCGAATAGCCCAAGATCCGTCACTACCAGCGTCACCACGCCGGCGGCAGTGATCGGCAGGCTGCAACGCGGCAGCAATCGGGAAGCGCCATCACGCGTGCGGTGTTCCAGCATGATGAAAATACGCTGGGCACAGGCGGCCAAATCCATTGCCCCGCCAATGCCGCCACCCTTGGCGTCTTTCAGTTTCCAATTAGCGAAATCACCATTAGCCGCGACTTCATAGGCACCCATCACTGTCATATCTATCCGCCCACCACGGATCAGCCCAAAACTATCCGCGTGATGCACAATGGAAGCGCCTGGGTTCAGCACAACATTCTGCCCACCGGCATTGACCAGATTGAGATCTTCCGTACCCGGCGCGCAGACGGCGCCATAACCAATCACGCCGTTTTCAGCATGAAAGATGATATCGCGATCACCCATGGGTACATCGGCAATCATGGTCGGCATGCCGACACCAAGATTGACCACCCAACCATCCTGAAATTCGCGCACCAGCCTTTCGGCCATTTGCATGCGTGTCCAGCTCATTTTGCGGCCTCCCGCTTGCGGGTCCAAAGTCCCATGGGGGGAGGCGGTACGCGGATCAGCCGATGCACCACAAGGCCAGGCGTATGCACATCATCCGCATCGATCGCGCCGGCGGGGAGAATATCTTCTTCCACCTCCACAATCGTGGTTTTTGCTGCCATTGCCATCAAGGGATTGAAATTGCGCTGGCTGCGATAAAAACGTAGATTGCCCGCCGCATCTGCCCGCGCCGCACGAATAAAGGCGAAGTCCACCTGTAGCGCATATTCCAGCAAATAGCGCCGGCCATTGATGTCGCGTGTTTCGCGACCCTCCGCCAATTCAGTGCCCACCGCTGTTGGCGTATAAAAGGCGGGAATGCCGGCGCCTGCAGCGCGCAGCCGCTCGGCCAGCGTGCCTTGCGGGACGATTTCCGCCTCCACTTCTCCGGATTCATAGTATTTCGTGAAAGGTAGCACATCGGAAGCGCGCGTCGCGGCGGTGAAGGAGCAGATCACCTTGGCGACCTGGCCATTTTCCACCAGCATGCCGATATCGGGCATGCGCGGCTTATGTGCGCCACCGGTGGTATTGGCGATGCAGGTCAGGCGCTTGGCGCCGCGCTGCGCCAAGGCGGCAATCAAATTATACGGCGTGCCGGGGCCGGCGAAGCCGCCAATGGCAATGACCGCGCCATCCGGAACATCCGCGACCGCCGCATCGAAATCCGAATAGGTCTTGTTGCGCGCCATGCGGTGCCCCTTTGCTGGTCCGGCTTATGCTTCGCCGAAGTGGCGCCATTGGCAAGGGGGGTTCACGCCTTGCGTGCCCTGGTTTCTGTAATGGCGATGTAAAGCCCCGCACCGATGATGATGCTGGCCCCAAGCCAGGTCCATTGATCCGGCCAAAGCCCGGTAATGACATAGCCCACCGCAATGGCGCCGATCATTTGCCAATACTGGAACGGGGCGATGACATTGGCCGCGCCATAAGTCATGGCCTTTGCCACGCACCAATGGCCGGCCGCGCCCAAAACGCCCAGCGTCAAATGCCAAAAGATATCCGCCCAATTATTTAAAGGCACATAGACGAAAGGGATGACGCAGCACATCACTAAGGCGCCAAAAAGCCCGCTATACATCACCGATGTTTCTGGCCGATCGAGCCCCGCCACTTGCCGAGTCAGAATTTGGTAGATGGCATAACAAAAGGCGCTGGCCACAATGCCAAGTGCCGCGGGCTGGAAAACCTCAGACCCCGGCCTGATCACCACGAGCACACCAAGGAAGCCGACCGTCACGGCGGCCAGACGCTTCCATCCGATCTGCTCACCCAGCATCGGCAGCGCCAGCAGCGTCACAAAAAACGGTGATATGAAGGAAATGGAGGAAGCCTTGGCCAGCGGCACATCCTTGACCGAGAAAAAGAAGAAGGTGGTGGATGCCAACAACAGCAAGGACCGCGATATCTGTACCCAGGGTTTGCGGCTTTGCAGCACGACCAACCCATAGCGCGGCACAATCAGCGCCAGCACAATCAGCAAATGGCCTGTCGTGCGCGCCCAGATGATTTGTTCCGAAGGATAGGTGCGGCTCAGTACCTGAACTATGCCATTCATGATCGGAAATAGCGTACAGGCCGCACACATAAAGAAAATGCCAAGCAGCAAGCTTGTCTGTCGCGGCGGCACCGCGATGGTGGTCATGAGGCTTGCGCCCTCCCGGAGGCTTCTGGCCGGGGGCAGGATAGGGCAGAAGCCGGCCGTGGGGAAACAGCGGTCCTTGGCGACTCGGCTGGGTAAAGCCGCCGCCGGTTGGATAAGCGGGCCAAATGATCGCATCGGTGGCGCCCAGTGCACGAAAAAAATGCGATGCGGGCGGGATTTGCCCCCAAGAACCGCCCAAAGCATTGGCATATGCCTTGCTGCCCCCATCTACCTGAGGCATTGAGACGGCTCAAGCTGCCCCCAGCGAGGAGAACCCCCCCATGAGAACCAGGTATCGGATTGAACGCCGCGCATTGCTGACAGGTGGCACGGCCCTTGTGCTTTCAGCGGTGGCCGGCGCGCGGGTGCCGCTGGCGCAGACGCTGGAAAAACTCTCCTTCCAGACCAATTGGCGTGCCCAGGCGGAACATGGCGGCTATTATCTGGCGCTGGCCAATGGACTCTATCGCCGTGCCGGCATTGAATGTGAGCTCCGCATGGGTGGCCCGCAGCAGAACCCGGCGCAGCTATTGCTCGCGGGCCGGGTGGACATGATCATGTCGTCGGGCTTTCAGGCGCTGAATTATGTGCGCGAAAACGTGCCCTTCATGGCGATTGGCGCCATCATGCAGAAGGACCCGCAAGGCTTCATGTTCCATGCCGAAGCCGGCTTCACGAGCCTTGAGCAAATGCGTGGCCGGCCCATTCTGGTGGGGGCTGGCGGACGCGTGACCTATTGGCCTTTCCTGCGCCGCCGCTTCGGCTTCACCGATAGCCAAATCCGCCCCTATACCTTCAATATCCAGCCTTTCCTCGCGGATAAGCAGGCCATTCAGCAATGCTTTGTCTCCTCCGAGCCCTTCGCGGCACGGCTTGGTGGTGCTGATCCGCGCGTGCTGCTTTTCGCCGATGCAGGCTTCCCGAATTATCAGACGACGATTGATATCTCGCGCAGGCTTGTGGATGAAAAGCCTGATCTGATCCAGCGCTTTGTGGATGCCACCATGCAGGGTTGGACGCAGTATTTGCGCGGGCAGGATGTGGCGGCGGCCAATGCGCTCATCATGCGCGACAATCAGGAAATGACGCAGGAGAAGATTGATTACGCCGTCCGCGCCCTGAATGAACGCGGCATTGTCTTCTCCGGCGATGCGGAACGCCTTGGCATTGGCGCCATGACGGATGCGCGCTGGGAAGCCTTCTATACCGCCATGCGCGATGCGGAAGTGATGCCGCCTGGGCTTGATGTGAAGCGCGCCTATTCGCTGCGCTTCGTCAATAGGCGGGTCGGCTTGGCTTGAGCCCTCGGCGCCCGCTGCTTTCGCTCACTGGGGTTTCCAAGCGCTACGCGACGGGAACCCTTGCATTGGATGGCATTGATCTGACAATCATGCCAGGCGATTTCATCGCTCTTCTGGGGCCTTCGGGCTGCGGCAAATCCACGCTGCTGCGCCTGATTGCGGGGCTGACGTCGCCAAGCGCTGGTACCATGGAATGGCCCATGGCCACGCATGACGCCACTGGTGAGGTTGAGCGTGATATCGGCTTTGTGTTCCAGGAACCCACGCTGATGCCCTGGGCCAATGTGATACGCAATGTCGCGCTGCCGCTTGAATTGGCCGGCAAGAAACGACGCGAAGCCGAAGAACGCGCCGCCGAATGGATCGCCCGCGTTGATTTGAAGGGGTTTGAGAAAGCCTATCCCCGCGCCTTGTCTGGCGGCATGCGCATGCGTGTTTCCATCGCGCGCGCCTTGGTAACCCGCCCGCGCATTCTGTTGATGGATGAACCCTTCGCGGCGCTCGATGAAATCACGCGCTTTCGGTTGAACAATGATCTGGTGCAGCTTTGGGCGCAGGAACGTTTTACGGTGATTTTCGTGACCCATTCGGTGTTTGAAAGCGTCTATCTGGCGGAGCGCATTATGGTGATGGCCCCGCGCCCGGGCCGGATTGCGGAGGAAGTCGCCATCACCGCGCCGGCGGAACGGGGCGAGGAATTCCGCACCTCCCCCGAATATGCCGCGCAATGCCGCACCGTATCCCTGGCGCTTTCTTCTGCCATGGGAGGTGCCCATGAGTGAGAGCACTAAAGCCACACCCGCCGCTGGCAGTTTTTTGGAAGGCACCTGGCTGCGCATTCTGGCGCCCACCCTGCTCGCGCTGCTGTTCCTGGGCGGCTGGGAGATGATGGTGCGGGTGCGTGAAATCCCGCCCTACATCCTGCCAGGGCCGATTGCGATTTGGCAGACGCTGCTGCGCGATTGGGGATCGCTTTCCGTTTCCCTACTGATCACACTGAAAATCACCTTCATGGCGCTATCGGTGGCGGCGATTTTGGGGCTGGTGCTGGCCATTCTTTTTGCGCAGTCGCGCATCATTGAATTGTCGCTGTTTCCCTTCGCGGTCATCCTGCAAGTCACTCCTATTGTGGCGATTGCGCCGCTGATCATCATTTGGGTGGATGACATCGCGATATCCTTGCTGATCTGTGCCTGGATCGTTGCCTTCTTTCCGATCCTGTCAAATACGACAGTTGGGTTGAATTCGGCGGATCATAATTTGAAGGATCTGTTCAAGCTTTATCGAGCATCGCGTTGGCAGGTGCTGACGCGGCTATTGCTGCCCTCCGCCCTGCCTTACTTCCTGGCAGGCTTGCGGATTTCCGGTGGCCTTGCGCTCATTGGCGCCATTGTCGCGGAATTTGTCGCGGGTACTGGTGGCAGTGCTTCGGGCTTGGCCTATCGCATTCTGGAAGCAGGGTATCAGCTGCAAATCCCGCGCATGTTCGCGGCCCTTGTGCTGGTGTCCACTACTGGGATTGCGATTTTCCTTTCACTCAGCCTGCTCACGCATCTGCTGCTGCGCCATTGGCATGAAAGTGCGATGGGTCGGGGGGATCGGCGATGAGCGCCGCCATGGCGAAGACCCGCGCTGCCTTGGCCGGCGCAGGCAGTGATTTCTGGTTACGTGATGCGCGCGCCCCGGCGGCGGTACTGGAAGGCGCGGCCGCTCTGCCCCTCGACCGTGATGGCATTGCGCGGTTTGACCTTCGGGTTGAGCAGGGGCGCATTGCCGCCATCGCGCCGTTGGGCTCTACCCCCGATGGGGTTTCCCTGGATGGTGGGCAGATCTGGCCCGGCATGCTGGATGCGCATACGCATTTGGATAAGGGCCATATCTGGCAGCGCGCGGCCAATCCGGATGGCACTTTCTTCGGAGCGCTCACCACCGTGATGGCGGATCGCGATGTGAATTGGTCTGAAGCCGACATGCGCGCGCGCGCTGAATTTGCGTTGCGTGCGGCTTACGCCCATGGCACGGTTGCGGTGCGCACGCATTTGGATAGCTACATGCCCCATGCGCCCAAGGCCTGGCGCATGTTCCGCCAGCTGCGCGATGATTGGGCAGGCCGCATCACTTTGCAGGCTTCCTCCATCGCGCCGCTTGATCGGTTTGCGGGGGATGAGGGCGCGCAGCTTGCCGATATTGTCGCGGAATCCGGTGGCGTCCTGGGCATGGTGACGCGGCTTTCCGGTGGCGTTCATGATGACATTTCGCCTGACTTCCAACCCATGCTAGACCATTTCTTCGCTCTTGCCGAAGCGCGCGGGCTCGATCTTGATTTGCATGTGGATGAGAGCGGGGAGACTGGCGCGCGTGCCTTGCGCGAAATTGCGCTGACCGCGATGCGGCGCTGCTTCAAAGGGCGTATCCAATGCGGCCATTGCTGTTCCCTCTCACGCCAGACAGATGAATTCGCGCTGGAAACCATCAAGGCCTGCGCCGATGCCGGTGTTGCCATTGTGGTGCTGCCCATGTGCAATATGTATTTGCAGGACCGCGAGCCAGGACGGACACCGCGCTGGCGGGGTGTGACGCTGGTGCATGAAATGCAGTCGGCGGGTGTTTCTGTCTCCCTCGCCTCCGATAATACGCGCGATCCTTTCTATGCCTATGGTGATCTCGACATGGTGGAGGTGATGCGCGAAGCGACCCGCATCCTGCATCTGGATCACCCCTATGGTGATTGGCCGCTTTCTGTCGGTGCGCGGCCAGCGGCGGTGATGGGGCTGCAAGGGGCGGGCATGATCTGTACGGGCGCCCCGGCTGATCTTATCCTGTTTCGCGCGCGCCACATGACTGAATGGCTATCACGCCCGCAAGTGGATCGGATTGTGCTGCGCAATGGCGAAGTGCTGGATGCGGAAGTGCCGGATTGGCGCGAATTGGATCACCTTTTCGAGTAGTTTTTTGATCGCATTTTCCGAGTCGCCAAGTGAGTTCACTTGGCTTGAAAATGCTCTACCACCGGCCAAGCCGCGCCTTCACCTTTGCCAAAAATGCCGCGCGTTCCGGCGCGGTGCGCTGATCCATTCGTGTCAGCATCAGCCATTCCACGCTGCACCCGCGAGCGCATAACCGCCTGAGGCCGCGATTGATCAGCTTCTTGTCCGGCCAGCCAATCAACCACAAAAACCACAAGGGCGAACCATAGGTTGTCACTACACCGATGCGCGTGATGTTCGTCAGCAGCGCTTCTATCGCTCCATCGCCGAGCCTGAAGGCAACCCCAGGCGCCCAGATGCGATCAAACCAGCCCTTCAGCATGGCGGGCAGCCCGTACCACCAAGTGGGATAGATGAGCAGCAAAGCCTCTGCCCTTTGCAGGGAAGCGACATGATCCGCGATATCCTGTGAATGCAGCGACAGATCCAGATAATTGCGATGCTCGGAATCGCTTAGCGCCGCGTTGAAGCCTTCCGTGTAAAGATCACGGCATTCCACTTCATGCCCGGCGGCTTCCAGCATTTGCCGTGCCGCATCGCGCAAAGCCGCCGAAAAACTCTCCGCTCGCGGATGGCAATGAATCAACAACACCCGCATCGCACTGGCCTAATCCAACTTTTCCTCAATTTCGGGCGCATCCGGGTCGCCATACATGTAATGCGTGCGCGGGCGATCGGGCGACCATTCCGGATCATCCCAGGCGAGCATCTTGCCGGGATTGAGCAGACCCAATGGATCGGCTTCCTTCTTGAAGGCCAATTGCCGCGCATCCACGCGCTTCATGCCGCCTTCTTCCAATGAGAACGCATGCGGGTTGAAGACCGGGCAGCCATTGGCTTCATGAATGCGAATAATCTCGGCCAAGCGTTCCTCGCTGGTATAGCGGACCAATTGCAGGCCGAAGCAGGTGACATGCCCGCCGAAACGCACGAATTCCAGATGCATCGGCACTTCATCACCGAGCAGCGCTTCCATTTTTTCCACCAACGCCATGTGGCCCGGCGGCGGAAACAGCGTTTGCAGATAGGTGATGCCGCGATCAAGTTTCAGCGCCTGCAGCGTAGTGTGGTTCCAGGAATGTTCGTAAAGCGGCACCACCGCTTCTTCCGTAGGGCAGCGATAGAATTCCGCCTGCGTCGCGCCGTGCTTGGCCTTCAGGGCTTCAAAAGCTTCCAGGAAGGGCGCCGCGATCATCAGCAGCGCAACACTCATGCCCGCTGGAATACGGCCCTCGAAATGTCGGAAATATTGCTGCGGCGCGGGCGCGGCAACCACTGTCGCAAGCTTTTTCACAATGCCATCGGCCAAAGTCACAGCCTCCGCAAAGCGGGCTGCTTCCACGAAGCTTGGGAAGGCCATCATCACATCCACCCAATCATGCGCGGGGGCGAGGGGCATTTCCACCTCAGTAATGATGCCATTGGTGCCATAGGCGTGATTGGCTTTTTCAATCTCCGCGCCGCGCAATTCCAGAATGCGCGGCGTTTCTTCCATGGTCACCACACGCAGGCCAAGAACATTGCCAGGCTCCCGAAATGACCCCCACATACAGGAACCCGCACCTGCCGAACCGCCAGCCACAAAACCACCAATGGTCGCTGTGCGCTTGGTAGAAGGATGAAAGCGCAATTCACCGCCCACTTGCAGGCGCGTTTGTTCATCAAGCTGGATCAACCTGGCGCCGGCCTGCGCACGCATCATGCCGGGCTTCGCCCAAAGCAGCTTATCGAGCGCCGAGACATCCAGCACCACGCCGCCAAAAAGCGGCATGGCCTGGCCGTAATTGCCCGTACCGGCACCACGCGGTGTCACCGGAATGCGCCGCGCATGGCAGGCAGCAAGGATGCGCACCACATCAGCCTCATCCCGTGCTTCGGCCACCACATCCGCGCTTACGCCATTCAATTGGCGCTTCAGCACGGGGCTGTACCAGAAGAAATCACGGCTGCGTTGGCGCACCAGCGCAGCATCCGTCACCCAGCGAATATCAGGCAGCGCGGCCATCAGGTCGGCAATATCGTGCTTCATGGGGCATCACTTTCTGGTTCATCAAAACTTTTCATCTTGCCGGGGTTGAACAGGCCCAGCGGATCAACGCGGCGCTTGAAACCAAGCTGATCGCCTGGCACGCGGCGATAGCCAGAACCTTCTTCGATGGTGAAGAAATGCGGATTGGCAATGCCCGCACCGGCGGCTTCAAAGCCAGCGATGATCTCGGCAAGCCGCGCATCGTCTCTCCAGCGAATAACCGGTAGGGCTGTCATGGTGGTGCGTCCGCCAAAGCGCACGCATTCCGTGTGCATCCAAACCTCATCCGGGAAGGCTGCGCGCACTTTTTCAACCGACTCCAAAGTGCCTTCGAAGGGAAAGCGGCATTGCAGATAGGTGACACCGCGATCCCGCTTCAACACCTGAAGTGTCGTGTGGTTCCAGCAATATTCATAGAAGGGACTTGCCTCAGGATCGCGTTCCGCTGCCACCGTATCCTGATCTGCCACAATCCGCCCACCATGTTCGCGCACCATATCGCGCAAGGCAACAAGGCCGGAAGGTGCGACCATCACCAGCGCCAATGCATGATCGGCGGGCACCACATCCGCGATTGCACGGAAGAAGGGCGGCAGGCGTGCATCAAACACGGCACACATTTTCTTCGGGATGCCATCAGCAAACGCCAGCGCCAGCGCAAACCGCCCTGCCGTCGCGAAATCCGAAAACATCACCGCGATATCCCGCCAATCCTGCGCCGGCGTGAGCGGCAGGCGCACGCGCGTAATGACGCCCGTGGTGCCATAGGTGCGATTGACCGGATTCGCCTCATCACCTTCCAGATCGAGCAGTGCGGGCGGGTCTTGCAGCGTCGCCACACGCACACCCAGCAGATTGCCGCGTTCGCGCATGGTGCCATGGGTGATTCCACCAACACCGGCACCGCCGCCAGCGACAAAACCCGCAATGGTCGCGGTGCGTTTGGTGCTGGGCCAAAGCCGTAGCTCCCAGCCGCGTTCGCGCGCCCAGAGGTCAAGATCAATCATGCGCGCACCGGCTTCGGCTTCCAGTACGCCATCCTTCAGCGCAATCGGCGCTGTCATGGCGGTAGTGTCCAGCACGGCACCGCCATTTAGCGGCACGCATTGGCCGTAATTTCCCGTCGCACCACCACGCACCGTAATCGGCACGCCATGGCGGCGCGCGGCATTCAGGATGCGCATTACCTCATCTTCATTCTGCGGGCGCAGCCAGATATCCGCGCGCTTGCCATCCAATTGGCGCTTCAGGATGGGGCTATACCAATAAAAGTCGCGGCTTTTCTGGCGCAGCAGTGCGGCATCGGTGGATTGTTCAAGGCCACCCAATTCGGCGGTGAAGGCAGCGATATCAGGCATCGGGATCGGGCTCCTGCTCCAGCCAGTTCGCAATATCCATGCCAGCCACCTGCTGCCAAAGTGCCGCCATGCGCTGCGCCGCGTGATCCAACAGCGCCTCCCCAATTTCCACCGTGGCGGCCGAGGCATTGCCGACCGCGCCCGCCCCGCCAAGATCCTGCGCCTGCCAGGCCGGCGGCGCACCGGCATCGGGCGCCATGCTTGGAGTGGCTGTGGAAACACCCTGCCAGCGGCTGACGAAATTCCGCGCCTTCTCCATGCGCACCAGATCAGGCTGAAGCGCCAGCATCACCGCCGTTTCATCGCGCCCGGCATGAATGCCAAAGCGCGCTTCCACCGGATCGCGCAAGGCTTCCGGCTTGCCCATGCGCGCCCACATGGCATTCACCACGAAAAGCCCGTGCTCAATGCGCAAGCGCCGCGCCGCGATATCAAGTGCTGAGACATTACCGCCATGGCTGTTCAAAAACACCAGCCGCTTCACACCGGCACGCGCGACCGAAGCACCGATATCACAGATCAGCGCAAGCAATGTCTCCGCGCTGGTGGTGATGGTGCCCGGAAAGCGCAAATGCTCCACCGAAAGCGCCACCGCCTGGGTTGGCAGCACCAGCACCGGCAAATGATCCGGAATGACTTTCAGCGTGCGCGCGACAATGCCCTGATTGATTGCAGTATCCACCGCCACCGGCAAATGTGGCCCATGCTGTTCAATGGCACCAACGGGCAAAACCGCAACCGTATTGGCGGGAAGGGCGCGGAACTCCGGCCAGGTGAGGTCCTGCCAATAACGGCTGGTAAGGGGCATGGGGGGAGACTCCGCCTTTGCTTGTTGCAAGGCTGGTATCGCGGACCCCCATCAGAGTCCAGGGTGTTTGGGTGGCCTCAGGGTCGGCCCAAAATTTCCTGATTATGCTGGCCGATGCGCGGCGCCGGACGACGAGACAATGGCCGGCTACGATTGAAGGAAATCGGCAAACCAACCACGCGCGGGCCGCCTTGCGGAAGGGCTTGCATCATGTCCATGGCAGCGAATTGCGGGCTTGCCGCGAGCTCCGCAATGTCATTCACCGGGCCGCTTGGCACGCCCTCAGCCTCCAACGCGGCCAGCCAATGATCGCGCGGCTGCAGACGCAGCGCATCCGCAATCAAAGGCAAAAGTACCGCTTTGTTGCGCACGCGCGCGGGGCCGGTCGCGAAGCGCGCATCGCTCGCCCATTCCGGATGGCCGAGCACCTTCGCGCACCGCGCCCAAAGCCGATCATTCCCTGCCGCGAGGCATAGAGGCCGATCGGCGGTGTCAAACACCTGATAGGGCACAATCACCGCGCCACCCGTGCCGTGGCGCTTTGGGATATCGCCACTCGCCAGGTGATTATTCAAATGGCCTTCCACCCAATGCACGGCGGACTCGAACAGTGACGTATCCACCAGGCAGCCCTTGCCAGTGCGGTCCCGCTGGCGCAAAGCCGCCAAGGCACCAATCACACAAAACATACCCGTCGCCTTGTCATTGATCGAAGCGCCGCAAAACGTCGGCGGGTCTTCTGGCCGGCCCGTAACAGACATCATGGCGCCATAGGCTTGCAGCAGCGGATCAAAACCGGGTTTTAACCGCATCGGCCCTTCGTGGCCAAAAGCCCAGATGGAGCAAAAGACCAGCCGAGGATGGCGCTTGAGCATCGCTTCCGGCCCGATGCCGATTTCATCCACCACGCCAGGGCGCAGATTCTGAATCAGTACATCCGCCGTTTCCACAAGCTTGTGCAACGCTTCAACATCTTCGGGCTTTTTCAGATCAAGCGTGATGGAACGCTTGTTGCGATTCTGCCCGTGGAAATAGAGCGAGGTTTCACCATCCGGCCCGAAGGGAGGTCCCCAGGCGCGCGCATCATCGCCGCCATCGGGCTTTTCCACCTTGATCACATCCGCACCCATATCGGCCATGATGACGCCGGCGAGGGGGCCTGCCAAAGCCTGACCCACTTCAATCACGCGCATGCCGTGCAGCGGCAATTCCATTATTGTCTCCCCCGGTTTCTGAGCATTTTCAGGCCAAATGGCTTCATTTGGCGACTCGGAACATGCGATCAAACAAAAGTCCAGAGCGTGTCCCGTGAACGGATGTGAACGGGATGCGCCTTAAAGCATGGGTTCCAGCGGCGGGCGGCCACGCATGAAATCCGATGCCTTTTCAGCAATCATCATTGTGGTGGCGTAGGTATTGGCCGAGGTCATGTTCGGCATCACGGAAGCATCCACCACGCGTAAGCCTTCCAGCCCATGCACGCGCAACCTGTCATCCACCACAGCGGTTGGGTCCGTATTCGGCCCCATGCGCGCGGTGCCGATCAAATGATAGGTGGTTGACCCATTGCGCCTTGCGAAATCCATCAGCTCATCATCGGAATCGATATGCGGGCCGGGCAGGGCTTCCGCTTCCAGGAAGGGGCTGAGTTCTGGCGTATTGAGCAAGCGCCGGATCAGCCGAATTCCCCCCAGATGCACGCGCCGATCCATGGGATCAGACAAATAATTCGGCTGGATTTCGGGATCATCAAATACATCGGCCGTCTTCGCGCGCACCCAGCCGATACTTTCCGGCCGATGCTGCCAGGCGCCGGCGGTCACGCCCGGATAATCATCCAGCACATAGACCTTGCCTTCCGCATAAGACCCCGGCGTGAAGACACATTGCAGATCGGGTTGATCCAGCCCTTCAAAGGATTTCCAGAAAACATAGACATGCGATGGCACGGTGGCGAGGATGGAAGGCCGCCCCATCGCCCATCGCGCCACCTGCCCGGCAAGCTTCACACCACGCGCCAATTCATTCAGTGTGGTGACACCTGGCCTGGCGCGCATCACGACGCGCGTTGCATAATGGTCGCGGAAATTCTCGCCCACACCACGCAATTCATGCAGCACCGGCACGCTAAGCTTTTGTAATAGCCAGCCAGGACCAATGCCGGATACCTGCAACAATCGCGCGGTATTCGCGGTGCCGGCCGAGATGATCACTTCCCGCCGCGCACGTACTTCACGCGGTGTGCCGCCGCGCCGGTTCAAATAGCGCACGCCAATCGCGCGCTTGCCCTCCAGAATAATCCCGCAGGCCCGCGCATTCGTGCGCACATCAAGCGTCTTGCGTGCCATGGCAGGATACAGAAAGCCGCGCGCGGCCGAGATGCGTCGCCCGCGATGAATGGTACGCTGAAAATACCCAACCCCAGCCTGATTGCCATTATTATAATCCGGGTTGCGCGGAATGCCGGCAGCGACACAGCCGGCGATAAAGGCTTCCGATACGGGATTGAACAAATCCATATCGGTGACAGGCACGCCACCATCGCGCCCGCGGCGTTCCTCACCAAAGCCGAGGCGTTTCTCGCTCCGCTTGTAATAGGGCAGGCAATCCGCATAGCCCCAACCGCGATTGCCGCGCTGCCCCCAGCTATCCTGATCCCCCGGCTGACCACGATTATAGATCATGCCATTGATCGAAGAACCGCCACCCAGCGTGCGGCCTTGGACGGTTTTCACGCGACGCCCGGCGGTATTCTCGGTGGGCTCAGTGCTGAATTGCCAGGTGATGTCGGGATTCACCAAAGCCTTGATAAATCCTGCAGGAATATGAATGAAGGGGTTGGTATCGGGCGGGCCGGCTTCCAGTACGCAAACGGTGGTTTCCGGGTCTTCCGTTAGCCGCGCTGCAAGAATGGACCCCGCCGCCCCTGCACCCACAATCACGTAATCGAAGGTATCGGCATCCGCTTCAGCCATGGTTGCTTCCTCATGCGTTTCGGCCCGAAGCCTAGCAAGGATTGGTTGGGATGCCAGCCCAAGACAGGCGCGCCATTTTGCCCCATGATGCCGCGAAAGCCTTGGGGAACAGACAGCCATGACCAACCCAGTCGCATTTGCCGCACCGCCTCGCCGTGCCGGCTGGCTTGAACGCCCCGATGCGCGCATCCGCTATGAGGTGACGGGCGAAGGCCCCACCATTGTCTTCGCGCATGGGCTGGGTGGCAATCTCATGTCCTGGTGGCAGCAGGTCGCGCATTTCGCGCCGCGCTATACGTGTGTTGCCTTTTCCCATCGCGGTTTTTTCCCTTCTAGCGCGCCGACGGCAGGGCCAGATCCCGCTGCCTATGCCGCTGATCTCGCGGCCCTGGTGGATGAGCTCGGCCTTGGCGATATTCGCATCATTTGCCAATCCATGGGCGGCTGGACCGGCATTGAATATGCGCTGCTGCGCCCGGGGCGCGTGAAGGCTTTGGTGCTGGGGGCCACCACCGGTACGCTCGACCCGCGCCAGATGCGCGAACCAGAGCGATCACGCCTAAAGACCTGGCAGGAAGAAAGCGCGGCAGCGCGCGCAGCGGGGCTAAAGCGCCATATCAACCCGGCGGCCGGCGCGCGCATGGCAGCGGAACAGCCGATGCTGTATCACCTCTATAACCACGTCTATGGCCTGACCCAGGGCTTTGATCGTGAAGCGGTGCGCGCGCGGCTGCAGGCTGGGCGCAACCGCGCCCCGGAGTCCTTCGCTGCCGCGCAATGCCCGCTGCTGTTCATCCCGAGTGAGGAAGATATCGTGCTGCCGCCCTTCGCCGCGCGCGCCATGGCCAGCGCCATTCCTGGCGCGCGTTACGCCGTGCTGCATAAGGCTGGCCATTCCGGCCATTTTGAGCGCGCGAGCGCCTTCAACGCTTTGGTGGATGCTTTCTTTGAGGAGATTGGCGCATGAATGCCATGACACTTTCGATTTGTGTGGATGATTACCCGCATACCATGGCGCTGCATCGCGGCGAGACCGCGAGTGCCTCGCTTAGCCTTGCGATGCAGGTGGTAAAGCCCATCAGCAAGGCTTTCGCGCCCATGGTGCGCGAAGGGCGTTTTGACATCAGCGAAATGGCGATTGCAACTTTTCTGATGGCGAAAGCCGCCGGCCGAGATTTGGTGCTGCTGCCTTTAGTCGTCGCGGAACGCTTTCAGGAAACCGCGATGTTCTGCCGCGCGGGGAGGGGTATTGAAGCCCCCGCCGATTTGGCCGGCAAGCGGATTGGCGTGCGCGCTTATAGCCAAACCACCGGCATGTGGATCAGGGGCGTTTTGCAGGAAAGTTTTGGGCTATGCGCGGATGCGATGCGGTGGGTGACGTTTGAAGACGCGCATGAACCAAGCTTCCGCGACCCGCCCTGGGTACAGCGCGCACGTGCTGACGAAACCTTGAACCGTATATTCGAAAGCGGTGCGTTGGATGCTGCCATCATGGGCTTCGAATTACCCGCTGGTGATGATGTGCGCACCGTCTTCCCGGACCCTCCCGCAGCGGGTGCGGCGTTTCAAGCGCGTTATGGCTTCAAGCCCGTCAATCATCTTGTGGTGATCAAGGGCGCCCATGCGCGTGATGCCGCGCTGGTGGCTGAAGTGCTGCGCCAATTCAACGCGGCTGGTACCGCGCCCCGCAGCCGCGCCGCGCTGAACCCAGCGCTGGAATTGGCATCACGCTGGTGCGCCGATCAGGGGCTGATGGCGCGCCCGCTCAGCCTTGACGAAATCTGGGCGGGCCTGCCGGCAGCGGTGGCGTGATGGCTTAAGCGACCTTGGCGCCGCGTACCAAGTGCCCAGGCAGCGCGCCGGTTGCTTCCCCTTCGCGATAAACGGGCGTGCCTGCAACGATAGTGGCGACATAGCCTTGCGCCTTTTGGATCAGCCGCTTGCCGCCGGCGGGCAGATCGTAATGCATTTTGGGCATCTCCAGCGCCAGTCGGCCGAAATCAATCACATTGATATCGGCCTTCTTGCCCGGCGCCAGAATGCCACGATCCTTAAGGCCGAGCGCATGCGCATTATCGCGCGAAATGCGCTTCACTACGAATTCCAGCGGCAGGCGCGGCCCGCGCGCACGATCCCGCGCCCAATGCACCAGCATATGCGTCATGCAGGACGCATCGCAGATATAACCAACATGCGCGCCACCATCGCCAAGCCCCATCAGCGTATGCGGATGCGTCACCATATTGCGGATCGCGGTCAAATCTCCATCCGCGTAGTTTAGGATGGGCCGGTTCAGAATGGCGCGGCCATCCTTTTCCATCATCATGTCAAAGCAAAGTGCCGCCGGGTCCATACCACGCGCCGCCGCCATCGCCGCCACTGATTTTTCGGGCGGAGGCTCATAATCAGGCGGATCGCCAAGCGCAAAAATCTTTTCCCAATTATTCAGCCGCACGCGTAGTGCCGGGTCTTCCGTGGGTTCGGCCAGGATGCGCGCGCGCAAGGCTGTGTCGCGCAGCGCAGCGATGCGCTTTTCAAACGGTAGATGCGCAATCGCCTGATAGGAAGCGCGCATCAGGAAGGGGTGCTGCGAAAGCTCAAAGCCGAACATCAAGCCAACGGGCCGACCCATTACCTGACCATACATGGGCACACCGGCCTCATGCGCGGCTTCCACCTTATCCAGCAGCCAGCGCCACAGACCTGGCTTGGATTCCCGTTGCAAGATGGAGAATGTCATTGGTCGGCCCGATGCCGCAGCGATGCGTTGCAGGCGCGCAAATTCATCTTCAGGATCGTCAAAATCCGAAATCACCTGCATCCAGCCCGAACCTTGCGCGCGAATGGCGCGCGCGATGGTCTCTAACTCGGCCTCTGGCGTGCCGAGGGTTGGGATATGCCGACCATCCAAGGTGCGATGCGCAATGGCGCGCGATGTCGAAAAGCCAAGCGCGCCGGCAGCAAGTCCCTCAGCGGTCAGTCGCGCCATCTCAGCGCATTGTTCGGGTGTCGCCACCGCATGCGCCTCGGCCGTTTCGCCCATCACATGCACGCGCAAGGGCGCATGCGTCACCATGGCGGCGACATCCATGTCATAGGGCCGCGCATCAAGCGCATCCATGTATTCGGGGAAGCTTTCCCAATTCCAGGGCAGGCCTTCGGTCAGCACAACCTCCGGCAAATCCTCCACACCCTCCATCAGCTTCACCAGCATGTCGCGCCGATCCGGCCTGCAGGGCGCGAAACCCACGCCGCAATTGCCAAGCAGCGCCGTGGTCACGCCATTGATGGAAGAAGACAGCAGCCGGCTGCTCCAGGTGGCTTGGGCATCGTAATGCGTATGGATATCCACAAAGCCCGGCGTAACGATTAGCCCCTTCGCGTCAATCTCCTCCGGCGCGCGGGCGGAGATTTTGCCTATTTCCAGGATGCGCCCATCGCAAATGGCGATATCGGCTTCATAGGGTGGCGCACCTGTGCCATCCACCAGCGTGCCACCACGAATGATCAGGCTTGCGTCGCGTGCCATGGGGGTTTCCTTTAGGTTTTCAGGATGATTTTGCCAAGATGCGCATTGGCCTTCATATGCGCGAGCGCTTCGACCGCTTCATCAAGCGCAAAGACGCGGTCAATCGGCAAATTGAATACGCCTTCATCCACGCCATTGCGCAAATCGCGCTTTGCCACGCGTTCTTCTTCGCGGATTTCGGCGACACTGCGCGTACGATGCGTGACCCCGATATAGGCAATGCGGCGCGTGGCGTGTAGATCAAAGTCGAAATCGCTACGCGCCCCGCCAAGCCGCCCGACATTCACAATGCGGCCCAGAATGGCGGTGGCGCGCATGGCGGCATTGATGGTCCCGCCCGAGACCTGGTCAATCACCAATTGCACACCGCGCCCTTCGGTCAGCGCCAGCACCTGATCCGCCCAATCGGCGTCATTGGTGTTCACCGCGTGATCCGCACCGAAGTCTTTGAGCCGTGCCCGCCGTTCGGCATTGGTGGAGGTGCCAATCACCAGCCCCGCGCCCATATATTTCGCGATCTGCATGCCCATTAGCCCAACGCCGCTGGAGGCACCCAGGATCAGCACTGCGTCACCCTTGGCCAAACGGCCATTGGAAATGAGCGCATCATGCATGGTGGAAAGCGCCACCGGCAACGTCGCGGCCTTTTCCCAGGACATGTTGCGGTCCGGCACCGGTTGCACGCGACCCATATCGGCAATGGCATATTCCGCATAGCCACCGGAACCGGCGCACATCACGCGATCACCTGGCTTGATGCCAGCAACGCCGGCGCCCACTGCGGCAACCTCACCAGCGAATTCCAGCCCCAGAATGGTGCCGGCACCCCCCATGCGGCCATGCGCATGCCCAGCCGCAACGCCAAGATCAGCGCGGTTGAGACCCGCTGCGCGCACCCGCACCAATACCTGCTCTGGTCCCGGCACCGGGCGCGGTGCCTGCTGCACTTTGACGCCCTCAGCAGTCACCACCGCGGCCTTCATGGTTTCGGTCATGCTACTATCCCCTTGCACCTGTCAGGCCCTGAATACGGATGATGCCATCGGGCACCGGTTGCAGTCCTTGTATCGCGGCGCCCACGCCATGCAAGACGCGTGGATGCCACAGATAGATATAAGGCCGATCCGCCAGATAGATCCGCGCCGCTGCCTCATAAGCCGCGGCACGCGCTGCCGGATCAACACTCTGACGCGCCGCGTTCAAAGCCGTGTCCAGCGCCGGATTGCAATAGCGCCCACCATTCAAAGCCTGGCCACAAGCGTTGAAGTTATACAGATTCTGGTCCAGATCGACACGGCCTGACCATTGGATGATCAGCGATTCAAACTCGCCGGCCGTCCATTGGCGGAGCAAGGTAGCGGTTTCGATGACTTGCAATTCAATATCAATGCCAGCTTCCCGCGCCATGGCTTGGATAACTTCGGATGCTTGCAGGTAATCTGTGGTGTTTGGCACGGAAAGCTTCATCCGCACGCGATCATGCCCGGCTTCACGCAGTAGCGCACGCGCCCGCGCCACACCGCGCGGCGGAATCGGCTGGCTATTGGCATAAAAGGCATGGCCCGGCGGGACTGATTGATTGCCCGGAAGCCAAAGCCCCTCAAAAGCCACATTCACCAGCGCTTGCCTGTCAATGGCGCGTTCCAGGGCTTCGCGCACCCGCGCATCCCGCCCCAAGGGCGTATTGGCTGCCGGCCCATGCGCGACATTGATCGCGATGTAGAAGGAAGCGAGTGACGGCGCTTCCACCAACCTTGTGCGCCGATCCGCGCGAATGTCCGCCACATCGGAAGGGCTGATGCGTTCCACCACATCCAAGGCGCCAGCACGCAAATTCGCCATGCGGATCGTGGCATCAGTGATTGGGCGATAAGTCACGCGCTGCGCATGCATGGCAGCCGCATTCCAATATTCATTGAAGCGTTCTAGTTCGATCCTGTCCTGGGCCACACGGCGCGTGAGGCGAAAGGGGCCGGCGCAGGCTGGTTCGCGCTGAAAATCAGCACCCAATACCTGCGCCTGGCGCGGTGAAACCAGCATCCCGGCACGGTCCGTCAGCGCCGCCAGCAAGGGGGCAAAGGGCTCGGATAGCCGGATGGTGACCTCCATCGGGCCGGTCGCCGCCACTTCGCGCACCGGGCCCAATTCCGCCTTGCGTGTGGATGCCGCGGTTTCGATATGCCGACGCAAGCCAATCGCCGCCGCTTCGCCATCCAGCGCCGCGGCATCATGAAAGCGCACACCGGGCCTGAGCGTCAGCACCAGCGCGCGGCCCTGATCTTCCCAGCGCCAGGCGGTGGCCAGCTGCGGGACGATGTTCAGCTTTTCATCAATATCCACCAGCTTGTCGCACATGGCGGCAAAAACCTGCCGCGCCGCGACACTGCGCGACAATGTGGGGTCCAGGACATCGGGGTCTGAAGCAATGCCAATACGCAAATGCTGCGCGCTGGCGGGCAGGGAAAGCAGGCCCATCAGGGCAAGGGCGAAAAGGCGGATCACGGCGTGGGCTCCGGCGTTATTTGCCCTATCTCACCGCCTTCGGCGCCTTGGTGCAACGGTCAGCGCGGCAAGCCCGGATTCAACCGCCACATGGCGAAATTGAGCGCCCCGGCAAAGCTCACCCAGGCCAGATAGGGCACCATCAGCAATGCCGCGCGGACATCAATCGGCCAGAAGACGATGATGCAGGCGAGGATGGAAAGCCACAGCAGGCAAAGCTCGGCAAAGGCCAAATCCATCCGCCGCATACCAAAAAATATGCCTGACCAGGCGGCATTCAGCACCAATTGCAGCGCATAAAGCCCAAGCGCTAGCTCGCCGCCGGCAAAGCCCACGGCTTCCCAAATCAGCCAGCCGGCAATCGCGATCATCAGGAACAGCACCGCCCAGGCTGGGGCGAAAAGCCAATTGGGCGGGCACCAGCTTGGCTTTTTCAGCGCATCATACCAGGGGCCCGGGGTGAAGATAGCACCCGACATGGCCGCGGCGAAGCAGGCGCCCAGAAAGCCCAAAAAGCCGTAAATCGAGGACCATTCCATACCCTCTTATAGAACAAGGTTGCAGCTTGCAGAGGGGTAATGGCATGCTTTCAGTGGAAACCGGGGGGACAGCCGCCATGGCGCAGCACGAATCGGATTATGTCATTCTGGGTGGGGGTTCGGCCGGCTGCGTGCTGGCGACGCGGCTTTCGGAAGACCCCGGCACGAGTGTTACAATGCTGGAAGCCGGCCCCTGGGATCGCAACCCCTGGATCCACATCCCCATGGGCTTTGCGCGGCTTTATGTAACGAAGAAATTTGATTGGAACTACCAGACCGAAGCGGAAGGGGAGCTTGGCGGTCGCAGCGTCTATTGGCCGCGCGGGCGCGTGATTGGTGGCTCGGGCAGCGTCAATGGCCTGGTATTTCTGCGCGGCAGCCCGCGCGATTATGATCGCTGGTCGCAATCCGGCGCGCGCGGCTGGTCTTATGAAGACTGCCTGCCCTATTTCAAGCGGCTTGAGAATTTCGCAGGCCCGGACAGTGAATTTCGCGGCAAGGATGGCCCGATGTGGATTGGGGAGGTGCCTGAACCCTCAACCGGTTGTCGCGCCTTTGTGGAAGCCTGCGTCAAGCTTGGTTTTACGCGCAATCGTGACAATAACGGTGATTGGTATGAAGGCGTTGCGCCCAATCAATTGAATGTGCATCGCGGGCGGCGCTGGAGCCCGGCGGTGGCCTATCTGCGCCCTGCCTTGAAGCGGCCCAATCTGCGCGTGGAAACCGAACGCCTGGGCCAGCGCATCCTGATCGAAAATGGCCGCGCCATTGGTGTGGTGGTGCGCGGCCCGGCGGGTGAGGAAACCTATCGCGCGCGGCGGGAGGTGCTTTTGTCATCCGGCGCCATCGAAAGCCCGAAAATGTTGATGCTGTCTGGTATTGGTGAGGCGAACGCGCTGCGGGAGATGGGCATTCAGGTGCAGGTGAATGCACCGGAAGTGGGCAAGAATCTGCAGGATCATTTCATGGTGCGCTTTGCCTATCGCGCCAAGCCTTGCGGCACCTTGAATGAGATCCTGGCCAACCCCATTCGCGCTGCTGGGCTTGGGCTGGATTGGGCACTGCGCCGTAAGGGCCAGATGGCGGTGGGCGCTTCGGAAGCGAGCCTTTTTGCGCGTGTGCTGCCGGGATCGGAAGAACCCGAAGTGCAATTCCAATTCGTCAATTTCAGCCTGGGCGGCAATCAGGGCGCTTCGGCGAATGCACTTGCGAAGCATCCTGGCTTCACCTTCAATTTCTGCGTCTGCCGGCCGGATAGCCGCGGAGATTTGACGCTGCGTTCGCCGAATGTGGCCGACAAGCCAGTGATCCGCGCGAATTACCTGACCGCGCCTTCCGATATCCGCATCATGCTGGAATCAGCCAAGCTTGGGCGGCGCATCGCGGCGACCGAGCCCTTCGCCGGCCTGATCGAAAGCGAACAATTCCCCGGCCCCAGCACGGATTCCGAGGATGAAATGCTGGATTATATCCGCAGTGCCGGCACGACCGTTTATCACCCTTGCGGCACCAATCGCATGGGCGCGGATCAACGTTCCGTCGTGGATGAGGAATTGCGTGTGCGTGGCGTGCAGGGCTTGCGCGTGGTGGATGCTTCGGTCTTTCCGCTGGTGCCATCCTCAAACATTCATCCGGCAGTGCTGATGCTGGCGGAGCGCGCATCCGACCTTATCCGCCGCGCGGCATAAAAGGGAGCATGATGACCCAATTCTATCCTGGTCGCCGGGCGCTGCTGTCGGCGATGTTGGCAACCCCATTCCTTTCGCTTTCGGTTCAGGCACAGGGTGGCGATTGGCCCAATCGCCCCGTACGCGTGGTGGTGCCCTGGCCACCTGGTGGCGGTGCCGATACCACGGCGCGCATGATTTTCCCGAAGCTCGCGCAAAAGCTCGACCAACCCTTTGTGATTGAAAATCGTCCCAGCGCTTCCGGCAGCATTGGTGCCGCGGAAGTCGCGCGCGCCGTGCCTGATGGCTACACAATCCTGCATGATGCAACACCGCTTGCGATCAATCCCTTCCTGATCAGAGTTTCCTTTGATGCGCTGGCCGATCTCAAAGCGGTCTTCCTGCCCATGCAGGTACCGATGCTGCTGGTGATGCACCCAAGCCAACCCCCGAAATCCTTGGCCGAGGTGATCGCACTCGCCAAGGCGCGGCCAGGGTCGCTCGATTGGGCGTCATCGGGCAATGGATCGGCGCAGCATTTGGCCCTGGAACTCTTCACGCGTGCGGCAGGCATTACGGTGAACCATGTGCCCTACCGCGGCGGCGGGCCGGCCATGACAGATGTGGTGGCCGGCCAGGTCGGCTATTTCTTTGGTAATTCGAATGTGTCGCTGCCCATCGTGCAAGGCGGGCGCGTGCGCGCCGTGGCGCATACCGGGCGCGGGCGCATCGCGGCCTTCCCGGACCTGCCCGCCATTGGCGATACGCTTACGGGTTATGAGGCGTATGAATGGAACTGCATCCTGGCGCCCACCCGCACGCCCTCCGCCATCATCGAAAAACTGAATGCGGCCTTGAATGAGGTAGCGCAGGACCCGGAAGTCGTCGCGCGCTACACCCAGCTTGCCATGGTGGTGCAGCCCAATTCCGCGGCTCAGGCCGAAGCCTTTCTGCGGAGCGAGACGGAGAAATTCGGCCGCGTGATCCGGGAAGCGAATATCAAGCTGGAATAGCGGGGCTCTTCACCCCGCCAGGAATTTCTCCGCCGCGCTGGCAAGCACCTGGCAGCCCAGCGCCAAATCCTCATCCTTTGTGTCTTCCGCCCAATGATGGCTAATGCCGCCAATGGAAGGCACGAAGATCATGGAAGCGGGCATCAGCCGCGCGATATATTGCGCGTCATGCCCTGCGCCTGAGGGCATTTGCTGCCACAAGCCCGGCGCATGGGCTTCCGCCGCCTGTTCCAGCGCCTTCATCATGGCCGGGTCGCAAATGGCGGGCGTTGCGCGGCTCATTTGCGTGAGAGTCGCAGGGCATTTCTCCCGCCGATTGCTTTCCTGCACCAAGGCGCGCAGCCCTGCTTCCATGCGTTCCAGCACGGGGACGGAGACATCACGGAATTGAAACAACACGTCTGCGCTGCCGGGAATGATGGAAGGCGCGCCGGGGTCAAGGCTGATGCGCCCGGTGGTCCAGGTGCTGCGCGGGCCACAAATGCGCGGAAATTCCTCATCAATCGCGGCGAGCAACCGCACGGCGGAAAGCCCGGCATCCTTGCGTTCCGCCATGGTGGTGCCGCCAGCATGGTCTTGCTGACCTTGGAACTGAATACGCCATTGCCATATGGCAACAATCCCGGTCACCACACCCACACGCAGCCCGGCACTTTCCAACTGCTTGCCTTGTTCGATATGCATTTCATAGAAACCCTTATGCCGTCCGGGTTCCAATTGCAGGCGCGGCTTGCCGGCAAGCCGCGCCGCTGCCAGCGCATCACGCAGCGGCGAGCCATCATTGCGGCTGCGGCTGCGGTCAATTTCTTCTTCAGTCAATTCACCAATGATGGAGCGGCTGCCAAGAAATCCGCCTTCGAAATGCCCTTCCTCATCCGCGAATGCCGCGACATCCACGGGCAGGCCAGCGCGCGCCAAGGCAACGCCGGCCATCACACCCAGCGCACCATCCAGCCAGCCGGCGTAATTCTGGCTTTCAATATGGCTACCCACCAGCAAATGCGGCCCGGGCCCCTTGTGTCGGCCATAGACATTGCCGATCCCATCAATGCTGGCTTCAAGCCCACCTTCACGCAGTTTTTCGATCAGCCAATGGCGGCTTTCCATATCCTGCGGGGAAAAAGTCGGGCGATGCACGCCGGTCTTATAGGCGCCGATTTTGCGCAGATCATGAAGATCGGCAAGGAAACGCTCAGCATTGATTTGCACCATGGCGGGAACCCCTGGCTGACGAATCTTACTTTTGCTTAATACCAAAAAATTCTTAGCAAGAAAATCGCTCGGAAACCACTCCCGTTAACTGTTCGACAACCAGAAGTGGGCTTTTCTTAAGCGCGTCACAACAAGCGTGACTCTGAGGAGCGAAAAATCCATGCCTACCAACCGTCGCATTAAAACACCCGAACCCGCTTTCACCTGCGTTGCGCTGCTGGAAACAAGCGCCGGCGCTGAACTCCATATGCGTGACGGGCAGGGCAGGCTGCTCCGTCTGCCGCTCCGTGATGCCGATCATGGCAGCCATTTGGCGATGCTGGCGGCCTTCAGCAGCCCAGCATATGCCCGCAGGCAACGTGGCCGCCACCACTAAAAAAGCCCTACAGGGTCAGCCCACCATCCACCACAATGGTCTGCCCGGTCACCATGGCAGCACCTGCCAGCAGAAACACCACCACTTCTGCCAAATCCGAAGTCGTACAACGCCGCTTCAGCAAGGCTTTTTCAATGCTGCCGCGGCGCTGTTCTTCAGTCCATTCAATCATCCAGGTGGAATCCACTGCACCTGGCGCCACTGCATTCACGCGCACTTCCGGCGCCAGACCGCGCGCCAGATTCTTGGTCAGGCTCACCACACCGGCCTTGGTCGCGCCATAGGCCATGGAAGAACCGGCGTGATTAAGGCCAGCGATAGACGCCACACTCACCACCGCGCCACCGGCAACGCGCAGTGCGGGTGCCGCTGCCTTGGTGCAGCGAAACACGCCGAGCAGATTAACCTGCAGCACCGTATCCCATAATTCTTCTGTCAGCCGGTCAAATTCATTGGGTGCAATCGTAGTTTTCGTCCCCGGCGTCCCGGCATTATTCACTAAATAATCTAAACGGCCGAGGTCAGCGACTGCCTGATCAACCATGCGTTTGCAATCCGTCGCATCGCCAACATTGCCGGGGGCCGCAATCACGCCGCGCCCCATGCCGCGCAGCCGCGCCACTTCAGTCGCGCCACGCTCATCCCCCATCAAATGATTGATCGCGACCTTGCAGCCATTGGCTGCAAGCATTTCGACAGTCGCGAGGCCAATGCCGGAAGCACCCCCCGTCACCAGCGCGGTCTTGCCTTTCAGATCATAGCTTGCGGTCATTGGTCACGCTCCATTCCTTCTCGCTCGGGGGGCAACGCAATAGGCGGCTATGCGCCCCTGTCATGGTCTCAGCCATGGCGCTTCCCTTCCCTTGCTTTCTGGGTTTAGCCTGCCTGTGTGAGCCCGCGCCGACAAGCGGGCGGGAGGAAACAGATGCAGAAATGGCTTTCGGCGCTAGCGGCGCTTCTCTGGGCTTGGGCTGTGCCTGCTACGGCGCAAATCTCAATGGTGGTGAATTTCTCCGCCGGCGGACCATCGGATATCGTCGCCCGGCTGATGCAGAATGATATGGCGGCCGCTCTCGGCCAGCCTACGGTGGTGCGTAATGTGGTGGGCGCGGGCGGCACCATCGGTACGGCGGAAGTGGCGCGGGCGCGGCCCGATGGGCAGACGATTCTGCTCTCCCCCATCGGCCCCATCGCCATCCAGCCACATTTTCGCGGCAACCTGACCTATAGGCTCGAAAACTTCGCCGCGATTTGCCAAGTGGCTGATAGCCCCGTGATCATGTTGACGCAAAAGAATTCGGGGCTGCGCCGCGTGGCCGATGTGATTGCGCGTGCGCGGGCCGAAAATGGCGGCATGCCCTTTGCCTCTACCGGGGCGGGCAGTATTCCGCACATCTCCATGGTGGCGCTGATGCGCGCGGCGAATATCCAAATGAACCATGTGCCGTTTCGTGGTTCGGGTGAGGTGATGCTGGCGTTCCAACAGGGGCAATTGCAGCTTTTCACCGACCAGACCTTATTGATCCGCCAATATGATCTGCACCCGATTGCCTTCCTGACCGCGGCACGCAATCCGAACTTCCCCGATGTGCCCACCATGCGCGAAGAAGGCCATGACCTGGTCTATACGATTTGGAGCGGGCTTTACGCTCCCGCCGGCACACCAGAACCCGTCATGGCGCGGCTCGAAGCCGCCTGTGAAAGGGCAGTGAAGGCCGAGGGCTTCATTGAAGGCATGAAGCGCGTGGCCCAGCCGATCTTGTATCGCAATCGTGCCGAATTCGCCGCTTTCTCGCGCTCCGAGAGCGAAAAATTCCGCAGCCTGATTGAAGCAACCGGGCTCCGTTCCGCCGAATAAGGCCCCGAGCACCGGGGCGGGCCGGTTGCGCCGGGGGCGGCTTCGCGCTACCGCCCCCGCGTGCTGGCTCAACCACCTCCTTTGCGGCTGGATGATTATGATTTCATCTTGCCTGAACATTTGATCGCGCAGGCGCCCATCCGCCCGCGTGATGCTGCGCGCATGCTTGTGGTGCGCCCGGATGGCGTGGAAGATCGCGGCGTGCGCGATCTGCCCGCATTGCTTGGCGCCGGCGATGTCATGGTGGTGAATGATACGCGCGTGATCCCCGCGCGGCTGCATGCGCGGCGCGGTCAGGCGCGGGTTGAAATTATGCTGAACCGGCATGAGAAAGCGGGCATTTGGCATGCGCTGATCCGCAATGCCCGCCGCCTCAAGCCCGGCGATGAGATCGTGATTGAAGGTGCGGAGGATTGCACCGCGCGCGTGTTGGATGATCCAGAAGGCGGCGCCGCGCGGCTTGATTTCGGCCCGGATCAGGCGCGGCTCGCGGCTGCTTTGGAAAAGGCCGGTGAGGTTCCCCTGCCGCCCTATATCAGCCGCCCCGAAGGCCCAACCACTGAAGATACCAGCGATTACCAAACGATTTTCGCGCGTCGGCCTGGTGCTGTCGCCGCCCCCACGGCAAGTCTGCATTTCACCGAGGCGCTGCTGCACGCACTCGATGCGCGCGGTGTTGCGCGCGTGACCGTCACGCTCCATGTCGGCGCCGGCACCTTTCTGCCGGTGCGCACCGATGATGCGCGGGCGCACAAATTGCACGAAGAATGGGGTGAGATCACCCCAGAGGCCGCCGTACACCTGAACGCCGTGCGCGCGGCGGGCGGGCGTATTATCGCCATCGGCACCACCGCCTTGCGCTTACTGGAAAGCGCGGTACGCCCGGATGGCAGCATTGCGCCCTTTCGTGGTCTCACGAATTTGTATTTGTTGCCAAGCCATGAATTCCGCAGCGCCGATGCGTTGATGACGAATTTCCACCTGCCGCGTAGTACGCTTTTCATGCTGGTTTGCGCCTTTGCCGGTGATCAGCTTATGCGCGCGGCCTATAACCATGCCATCGCGCAACAATATCGCTTCTATTCCTACGGCGATTCATCCCTGCTGCTTCGCGCGGGTGTTGTTGCATGACACTTTCCTGGCAGCATGAAGGCCAAGATGGCGCGGCGCGGGCGGGTGTTTTGCACACCGCGCACGGCACGGTGCCCACACCCGTCTTCATGCCTGTTGGCACTGCCGGTACGGTCAAGGCCATGACCGCGGATGCGGTGCGCGCCACAGGTGCGCGCATGGTGCTGGGCAATACCTATCATTTGATGCTTCGGCCTGGCGCAGAACGTATCGCGTGGCTGGGCGGCCTGCATCGCTTCATGGATTGGCACGGGCCAATCCTGACGGATTCTGGCGGCTTCCAAGTCATGTCGCTGGCGGGTTTGCGTGAGATGG
>Ga0194129_10001085_pt1 | contig 46991 bp, 50 predicted proteins | sample TA2KigCa35mmetaG_FD_150862 | JGI IMG/M metagenome (GOLD analysis project Ga0194129, IMG submission 150862) | Freshwater microbial communities from Lake Tanganyika, Tanzania - TA2015038 Kigoma Deep Cast 35m | ecosystem: Environmental > Aquatic > Freshwater > Lake | place: Tanzania: Lake...
CCGGCAAAACGCTCTACCTGATCGACGAACCCACCACCGGCCTCAGCTTCTACGACGTGCACAAGTTGATGGATGTGATGCAACGGCTGGTGGACAAGGGCAACTCCATCCTGGTGATTGAGCACAATCTCGATGTGATCCGCTGTGCCGACTGGATCGTGGATCTCGGCCCCGAAGGAGGAGACAAGGGCGGCGAGATCGTCGTGATGGGCACGCCAGAAGAGGTGGCTGAGCATCCCACCAGTCACACAGGGCGTTATCTCAAGCAGGTGCTCAAGCAGCATCCACCAGAGGCCTTGGCGGCGTGATTGGTGCAGCTTTCGCGTCACATCATGTTGTGATGGCTGTGGCTCTGGCCTTACCTCGATGAGCTGGCCGATGCCTTGGCCGAAAGCCTGCTGAAGCAGGATCAATGGCCTGATTGGATCCATGCCCACTACGCCGATGCCGGTTATGTGGCTGCGCTGTTGCGCCGCCGCTTGGCCATTCCCTTGGTGTTCACGGGCCATTCCCTGGGCCGAGAGAAGCGGCGGAGGTTGATTGATGCCGGCCTCGATCCGCGCCAGATCGAGGAGCATTACGCCATGGCCCGGCGGATCGATGCCGAGGAGCTGGCCCTGGCCCACTGCAATCTGGTGGTGACCAGCACCCGCCAGGAGCTGGAGGTGCAGTACGCCCGTTACGGCCGTTTCTGCGCGATCCGGCCAAACCGCCGGTCCTCGCCATCTGCCGGGCCGATCACCGCAAGAACATTCCGGCGCTGGTGGAGGTGTTTGGCCGCTCGGAGCGCCTGCGCCGGCAGCACAACCTCGTGCTGTTGCTGGGCTGCCGCTACGACCCCCGCCAACTGGAGAAGCAGCAGCGGGAGGTGTTCCAACAGGGGTTTGAACTGGTGGATCGTTTCGATCTCTACGGCCAGGTGGCCTACCCGAAGCAGCACGAGCGTCACCAGATTCCGTCCATCTACCGCTGGGCCTCACGCCTGGGCGGCGTGTTCGTCAATCCGGCTTCACCGAACCCTTCGGCCTCACCCTGCGGCCCAGCCGTTGGTTTCAACAGGGAGAAACGGGGCCGTCGGCGTGTCCCGAGCGCCTGTTGGTGCTGGATCTGGACGCCAGCCTGGCCCATCCCGATGCCGGCAGCTTGGCCGAGTTGCGCCGTCGCCTGCAGGCTGAGCCTCAGCTGGGCATTGGTGTCACCAGCGGCCGCGCGATCCGGGCGGCCCGGCAGCGTTTCGCGGAGTTACATCTCCCCGAGCCCTGTTTGTGGATCACCCAGGCCGGCACCGAAATTCACATCCGTTCGCCCCAGGGCCCTCTGCCTGACCATCACTGGCAGCGCTCGAACCGCGGCTGCGGCTGCAGGACCCGGCTCAGCAGGGACCCTTCACGGTGAGCTTTCTGCTGCAGGAACCCGACCAGGGCATCCTGCTGCTGGTGCGCCAAACGTTGCAGCAGCACCATCTGCCGGCTCGTCCCCACTTGTTCCAGCATTGGTACCTCGACGTGTTGCCGCTCACCGCCTCGAAAACCGAGGCCCTGCGTTACATCGCCCTGCGCTGGCAGCTGCCCCTCAGCGCGATCCTGGTGCAGGCCAGCCAGCAGGGGGATGGGGAGTTGCTGCGGGGCCTGCCCTGCGGGGTGGTGCCGGGCGATCACGATCCGGCCCTGGACAGCCTGCGCAACCACCGGCGCGTGTTCTTTGCCTCCACCCCCCAGGCCTGGGGGGTGCTGGAGGGTCTGGATCACCACCGCTTCCTGCGGCGTTAGGGGCTTTCGACGCCGGCGTAGTGGCTATTGCCGTCCGGCATCCAGTAGCTCAGGTCGTTGTGCCAGAACAGCCGGCCCGGCAGCTGCTGGGTGCTCAGCTTGGTGCCGGCCATGGCCGTGAGTAGCTGGCCCATTTCCACCGGGGAGAGATCGGTTTTGACATCCTCGCCGGCGATCTTCAGCAGCTCCGGCAGCTGGGCCAGCGTGGAGGGTTGGGCCAGTTTGCGGAACACCTCGGCGAGCACCAGTTTCTGCCGCTCCATTCGGCCCAGGTCGCCCATTTCATCGTTGCGGAAGCGCAGGAAGCCCTCCAGCAGCTCGCCCTTCAGCACCTGCCGCCCGGGGTAGAGGTCGATGTAGAGGTTTTGGGCATTGTCGACGTAGTACATCCGCTTGGGCACATCCACTTCGACGCCGCCGAGCGCGTCGGCCAGATGCTCGACGGCCCGCAGGTTGACGCGCATGTAGCGGTCGACCGGGGCACCGAGCAGGGTGGTGAGCTCCTGTTTCAGGGCCCCGATGCCGCCGAAGGCGAAGAGGGCATTGGCCTTGAGCACGCCGTAGTCGGCTGATTCCACGAAGGTGTCGCGGGGCACCTGGGTGAGCTGGGTGAGCCCGTCTTTGAGCTGCACGGTGAACATCACATCGGTGTTCTCGCCAACCTTGTCGGTGCCGATCACCAGGATGCTCCGCCCACCCAGGCCGAAGGGATTGATCAGGCTGGTGAGTTGTTGGGGCCCTTGCAGCAGCGCTGCCATCGCTCCCGAGACCAGTTGGGGCAGCGGGCCGGCCAGGCCGTAGCCCAGGGCGATCCCCAGGGCAAAGGGCAGCAGCGGCGGCCGGCGGCGGCGGGCCTTTGGGGGAGCTGGTTGGCGCTGCTCGCGGGCTGTTTCGCGTTGCTCGCGGGCTGTTTGGCGCTTTTCGCGCAGGTTGCGCAGGTCGGTGACCACAGTCCCGCGGCTGCTGTCGCGTCGGCTGCGACGCGGGCGGGGTTGGGCCTGACTCATGACGGCTCTTGCTGGCCGCACCTTAAGGGCCGGATCCCTGCCGCACCAGGGGGTCAGCGCCGCTTGCTCAGCTGGAGGGTCGCACCCCGATCCGGGCCGCTGCTCCATCGGCCTTGCGACGGGCCTCCCCTTCACTGCTGCCGCGGGCCAGGGCCACGCCCATGCGCCGCTGGGGCCGGGCTTCGGCCTTGCCGAACAGCAGCACCTGGGTGTCCTCCTCCGTCAGGGCCTCGGCCACGCCGTCATAGGTCACGGCGCCGCCAGGGCGGTCGGCCAGGATCACGCGGCTGGCGGCAGGGCCAGAGCTGTGGATGGCCGGGATCGGCAAACCCAGCACGGCCCGCACATGCAGCTCGAATTCGCTGAGGTTCTGCCCCACCAGGGTCACCAGGCCGGTGTCGTGGGGGCGGGGCGAGAGCTCGGAGAACACCACCTCCAGCTCCCCCGCTGTGGCGCCGCTGCCGCTTGGTTTGCGGCAGAGGAAAAACTCCACGCCGAACAGGCCAGCGCCGCCCAGGTTGTCGGTGACGGTCTGGGCCATCGCCTCGGCGGCCGCCAGGGCTTCGGCGGGCATGGCGGCTGGCTGCCAGCTGCATTGGTAGTCGCCCCGCTCCTGGATGTGGCCGATCGGCGGGCAGAAGAGCGTTGGACCCGTCCACTGCTTCACGGTGAGCAGGGTGATCTCCAGCTCGAAGTGCAAAAACTCCTCCACGATCACCTGGGCGCCTTCTCCCCGGGCGCCGGCCATCGCTGCGTCCCAGGCCGCGGCGATGCCCTCGGGGCCCTGCACCACGCTCTGGCCCTTGCCGGAGGAGCTCATCACCGGCTTTACCACCACCGGCCAGCCCAGCGGTGCGGCGGCGGCGGCCAGCTCTGCGGCGCTGCGGGCATAGGCGAAGCGGGCGGTGCGCAGGCCCAGCTGCGTGGCGGCCAGATCGCGAATCCGGTCGCGGTTCATGGTCACGGCGGTGGCCCGGGCGGTGGGGATCACGGTGATGCCTTCGGCCTCGAGTTCGGCCAGCGCATCCACCGCCAGGGCTTCGATCTCCGGGATCACCAGATCGGGCTGGTGGCGGCGCACCACGGCTTTGAGGGCTTCCGCATCCGTCATGGCCATCACTTCGGCCGCATCGGCCACCTGCATCGCCGGGGCGCCGGCGTAGCGGTCGACGGCGATGACGCGGCAGCCCAGGCGCTGGGCGGCGATGGCCACCTCCTTGCCCAGTTCTCCGCTGCCCAGCAGCATCAGGGTGGCGGGCAGGCAGGTGGGGGCAGGTGAGGGCATGGTCGGTGTCCGGGATGGGCACCGGACAGCAAGATGGAGCCGATCTTCCTGCACACCGGGGCGCACTGATGGGTTGGCTGTTGGATTTGCCCTTGGGTTTCAGCACCGCCGGGGATGCCGCCAACGGGTTGTTGTTCGGCTGGGATATCGCCACCCTGCAGAAGTGGGCCCTGATTTATCTCGGGCTCTCCTCGTTGGCCTTTGTGGTGGTGTGGGTGGTCGGCTACCTGCGCCGGGGTTAGGGGAGATCCCTCAGGGCAGCAGGGTGAGCTGACGCACGGGGGATTCCTCATTGATGAAGCCGTAGGCCTCAAACACCGTTGGGTCGGGATGGGTGATGTGCTGGCCATCGCTATGCCGTTCCAGCTGGAACCCTTCGCTGGCCATGCGACGCATCAGGGCGGCCGCCTCCTCGAAGCGTGAGGCCATGGCCGCCAGGCTGGCGCAGTCGGAGCTGAGGCCGGTGTCCTTCCAGGTGAAGTAGGCCATGGGATCAGGGGCGATGGCAGGGCTCAGGGCAGCAGCACCAAACCCACTCCCACCAGTAGCAGGCTGGCGATCCAAAACCGGATCACCACCACCTGTTCGTTCAGGCCCCCCAGCTCGAAGTGGTGGTGCAGCGGCGCCATCCGAAACAGCCGCCGGCCCTGGCCGGTGGTTGGGTTTTTGGTGGCCTTGAACACCCACACCTGCAGGATCACCGAGAGCGACTCGGCCAGGAACACCCCGCCCATCAGCAGCAGCGGCCAGAGGCTGTTGGAGAGCAGGGCCACCGCCGCCAGGGCCGCGCCCATGGCCAGCGAACCGGTGTCGCCCATGAACAGGCGGGCCGGGTTGCGGTTGAAGGCCAGAAAGCCCAGCCAGCAGCCTGCCATCGCCACGCAGAAGCCAGCCAGGGCTGGATCGCCCCCATGGCCGCGCAGCATCAGTTGCAGGCCCATGCCGGTGAACACTACGGCGCCACACCCCGCCGCCAGGCCATCGAGGCCGTCGGTGAGGTTGGTGGCGTTGCTTTCGGCCAGAAACACAAACAATCCCAGCGGCCAGATCAGCAGTCCGATCGGCAGCACCCAGCCCAGGGGCAGCGCAATATCGCCGGGTGAAGCGCCCCCCAGCCACTGGCCAGCGGCGGCCCAGACTAAAAACAGCAGCGCCGCCCCCGCCTGCAGCAGCAGCTTGCCCCGGGGGGTGAGACCGGTGTTGGTGCGGCGGGTGAGGCTGCGCCAGTCGTCGATGGCGCCGATGGCCAGATAGGCCAGGGTGACGGCGGCGACGGCCAGCAGCCGTGGATCACTGGGGGTGATCAGGCCACCTACCAGCACCCCCACCGGCACCACCAGCAGCCCACCCATGGTGGGCGTGCCCGCCTTGCTCAGGTGACCCTGGGGCCCCTCATCGCGGATCACCTGGCCGAGTTTGAGTTCCCGCAGCCGCGGCACCCCCCAGGCCGTGACGCCGGCGCTGATCAGGCCAGCCACCAGCAGAGGGGGGGTGAGCTGGGCTGCGCGGGCTTGCCAGTCAGACACCACGCAGGCCAGCAGGATCACCAGGGCCAGCAGGATCGCGCTGACCGAACTGCTGGGCTTGGAGGACGCAAGCAAGAACTTGGGACGTCGGGCGTCCCAGTTTCCCTCGTCGGCGCCGTTCGCCCCAGCCTCAATCTTCCCAGTTTTCGTCCTGCTGCTCGTCGTCCTTGTTGTAGTCCTCCTTCTCACCCATCAGCGCCGAGAGCTCTTCCTCTTCCACCGTGCTCACGTCGGTGCTGGCGGTTTCCTCGTCGGCCACCAAGCGTCCACTGGTTTCCAACCAGCTCAGCAGGTCGGGCTCATCCCGCAGCGGCAGCACCGGTGCCGGCTCGCTGCGCCCGTAGCGGGTCAGCGAAGGGTTGATGGTGTCGAGTCGACTGCTGCCACTGGTCGCGAGTGTGCTCATACGGGAGGCTGCGCCAAAAACATCCAATCAATCACCATAGCGTCAGCGTTGAAAATCCCCATGGCACCGATGGTTTCCAGCCCGTTGACGGGGGTTCTGCGGCTGTGGTCTCTGGCCCTGGCGATCAGTGCCCTGCTGGCTGCCGCTGGCCAGCGCTGGCCGGCCCCGTTGCCGGTGCAGCCGGCGCTTGTGTGGCTGCTGGTGCTGTTGCCGCCCCTGCTGGTGGGGTTGTGGTTGCTGGCCCGCTGGTCGCTGCCCGACCCCGACAGGGGAGAATCGTCCGAGTGAGTGCATGGAGCGGCGTTGATGGGTCGGGCGAAGAAGGCAGTGCTGGCCTATTCCGGCGGCGTGGATACCAGCGTCTGCATCCCCTACCTGATGCAGGAGTGGGGGGTGGAGGAGGTGATCACCTTCGCTGCCGACCTGGGCCAAGGCGATGAACTCGAACCCATTCGCCAGAAAGCGCTTGATTCCGGTGCCAGCCAGTCGATCGTGGGCGACCTGATCGAGCCCTTCATCACCGAGTTCGCCTTCCCGGCGATCCGCGCCAATGCCCTCTACGAGGGCCGCTACCCGCTCAGCACAGCCCTGGCCCGGCCGCTGATCGCTCGTCGCCTGGTGGAGATCGCCCGCGAGGTGGGCGCTGATGCGGTGGCCCACGGCTGCACCGGCAAGGGCAACGACCAGGTGCGCTTCGATGTGGCCATCGGTGCCCTGGCGCCTGATCTGAAGGTGCTCACCCCGGCGCGGGAGTGGGGCATGAGCCGCGAGCAAACGATTGCCTACGGCGAGCGCTGTGGCATTCCCTCGCCGGTGAGCAAGAAGTCGCCTTATTCGATCGACCTCAACCTGTTGGGTCGCTCGATCGAAGCCGGCCCTCTGGAGGATCCCAACGTGGAGCCACCCGAGGAGATCTACGCCATGACCCGCTCGGTGGATGACGCCCCGGCGGTGCCCCAGGTGGTGGAGATCGGTTTTGAGCAGGGCAATCCGGTGAGCATCGATGGCGTGCGCCTCGATCCGGTGAGCCTGATCCGCCGCGCCAACGATCTGGCCGGCAGCCACGGCTTTGGTCGGCTGGACATGATCGAGAACCGGGTGGTGGGCATCAAGAGCCGCGAGATCTACGAAACCCCGGGGCTGCTGCTGCTGATCAAGGCCCACCAGGAGCTCGAGAGCCTCACACTCGCCGCCGACGTGCTGCGCAGCAAGCGCCAGCTGGAGCAGCAGTGGGCCGATCTGGTGTACCAGGGCCTTTGGTATGGCCCGCTCAAGGACGCCATCGACGGTTTCATCGAGCGCACCCAGGCGGTGGTGAACGGCAGCGTGCGGATCAAGCTGCACAAGGGCAACGCCACCGTGGTGGGTCGCAGCAGCGCCAGCAACAGCCTTTACGTGCCCGATATGGCCACCTACGACGCCGGCGATCAGTTCGACCACCGGGCCGCCGAGGGCTTCATCTACGTGTGGGGTTTGCCCACCCGCCTCTGGGCGGCCAACCAGCGTCAGCGTTAGGCAGCGCGGCTGTCGCCGTTCAGTCCGAAGGCATGCAGCAGCGGCTGGCGGCCTGAATCCCTGGCCGGTTGCAGCTGAAGCAGGTGCTGGCGGAGTTTGGCGTTGTCGTCGATCAGCCGTTGCTGCTGCTCGAGCATGGGCTGCAGGCGCTGCCGGAATTTGTCTTCAAACAGGGCAGGCAGCTCTTCAAGCAGCGCTTGCATGGCCTGGAGCTCCTCGCGGGTCTTGGCGAGTTCCTGCTCCAGCACCTCCCGGCGTTCCTGTTGCTGATGCCATAAAAAAACCGAAGGGACAGAAGACTGCCACTTCGGTGCTGGAGGGGGTATCAGGGGGCCGGCAGGGTGCTGAGCAGGCGACGTTGTCGTCGCTTCTGCCTGCAAATCCGATTCAGCTGGGCTGCGATCCGGCTCCATGGGCGGAAATTACGGTTTGGCTCGGCTTTTTACAAGCCGGACCGATGTGGGCAGCTACTCAGACCGCGGCCGGTTCCATGGGAGCGGCTTCGCTGACGGCTCCAGGCAGGGAGCGCGGGGCGGGCATGGGGCCGTCCTGTTTGACGGTGAGGTAGCGGATCACATCTTCCGACAGGCGCATGGCGCGCTCAAGAGGAGCCACCTGCTGGCCGTCGCCGTTGTGGTTGAGCTGCACGTAGATGCCTTCGCGGTGCTTCGCGATCGAATAGGCGAGACGGCGCTTGCCGCGCATCTGGCAATCGAGCACTTCACCACCGGATTCGGTGACCAAGTCGCGGTACTTGGCGACATGGGTTTCCACCTCTTCCTCCGGAATGTCCGGACGAAGGATGTACATGGTCTCGTAATAGGGCTGCGTCATGGTCGCTCTGGAGGTGTCGCCTCAGGGTTTGGGGCAGCGGCCAGCGGGCAGGCGCCCACCAGCGACGGATCAACCACCCTACAGCTGCATCCGTACCGCCTCGGAGAGGCTGGGGATGTCGGCGTCCTTGCCCCGCAGGTTCTGGATCATCGCGAACAGCACCAGCACCAGGATGCCGATGAACACGGTGTTGCTGAGGGTTTTGCCAACGAAATCCAGGGCGGCCAGCTGCAGCACCTGGAAAATCAGGGTGATCAGCACCACCACGATGTCGATCAGGATCGCCTGCAGCACGTTGAAACGGATCAGGTAGGGCACCTGGTTGTTGCGCACCACGGCCAGGAACAGCACCAGGAACAGCACCAGGCCGCCGAAGGGCACGACCTGCTCCAGCAGCGCCACCGGCAGCACCGGCACCCCCAGCCACTGCAGCGCCGGAAACAGGCCAAACAGGCCGCGGCCAAAGGGGAAGGCGTCGCTCCAGGGCAGCAGGTAGGCCAGGGCGGCCAGCAGCCGTTGCCAGATCGGTGGTGCCTGCATCGCCTGAAACGTCCCGTCGCCCCAAGGCTAAGGGCGGCTGTTGCCGCCGCATTAGCCGCCGCCGAGTTGGGCCAGAGCCGCGGCGCGCATGGCTGCCACCGGCACGGTTTCAAGGCCGCTCCACAGGCGGAGGGCGGCGGCCCCCTGCTGCACCAGCATCTCCAGCCCATCGAGGCTGTGGCAGCCCCGGGCGCTGGCGGCCTGCAGCAGGGCCGTGGGCCGCGGTGTGTAGATGAGGTCGTAGACGGTGCTGCCAGGCCGTAGGGCCTCCAGCTCGGCCGACGTGAGTGGACTCTTTTGGGCTGCCTCTGGGTTGGTGGCTGATGCCATGCCCACCGGCGTGGTGTTGACCACCAGATCGGTGGTAGCGAGGGCGTCGGCCAGGGCCGGCGAGGCGGCTTGCCACGGGAGCCCCGCCAGCTGCGGCGCCCAACTGCGGCAGGGGGCCAGTAGGGCCTCCAGCTTCTCGGGGCTGCGGCCCGCGACGTGGATGGCCCCGCAGCCCAGCTCCACCAGGGCGGCCACCACGGCCCGGGCGCTGCCCCCGCAGCCCAGCACCACGGCCCGCTGGCCTTGCCAGGCGTTGCCGCTGGCTTGTAGGGGGGCCAGGAAGCCCGTCACATCGGTGTTGTCCCCCAGCCAGCCGCCTTCTGGCTGCCGCACCAGGGTGTTCACCGCTCCCACCCGCTCCGCCAGGGGGGAGAGGCTGCGGCACAGCCGGGCGACGGCCTGCTTGTGGGGCAGGGTGACGTTGAGGCCGCGGCAATCCAGGGCCTCCAGCCCTCGCACCACCGTGTCCAGCTGCTCAGCCGGCGTGGGCAGTGCCAGGTACACCCAGTCGAGGCCCAGCTCCGCCAGGGCGGCGTTGTGCATCGCTGGCGAGAGCGAATGGCGCACCGGATCCCCAAGAACCCCAGCCAGGGCGGTGTGTCCGGAGATCGGCGTGGGCATGGACGAAAGCGGTGGCGGCAGGGGCTGTTCGGGAACCACACCTCGCCTGGGAAGGCCCCAGCTGCTGAAGATGCATCCAGTCCGATTCATTCACCGTAAGGAGGTGGTAACCCATGGGCAAGGTCGTCGGTATTGACCTCGGCACCACGAACAGTTGCGTCGCCGTGATGGAGGGTGGCAAGCCCACGGTGATCGCCAACGCTGAAGGGTTCCGCACCACCCCCTCGGTGGTGGCCTACACCAAAAACCAGGATCAGTTGGTGGGCCAGATCGCCAAGCGCCAGGCGGTGATGAACCCTGAAAACACCTTTTATTCAGTGAAGCGCTTCATTGGGCGCCGCGTTGATGAGGTGAACGAAGAGTCGAAAGAGGTGAGCTATGGCGTGGAGAAGGCTGGCGCCAATGTGAAGGTCAAATGCCCGGTGCTGAACAAGCAGTTCGCCCCGGAGGAAGTGAGCGCTCAGGTTTTGCGCAAGCTGGCTGAAGACGCCGGCAAGTACCTCGGTGAAACGGTCACCCAGGCGGTGATCACCGTGCCCGCCTACTTCAACGACTCCCAGCGCCAGGCCACCAAGGACGCCGGCAAGATCGCCGGCCTTGAGGTGCTGCGCATCATCAACGAGCCCACGGCGGCGGCTTTGGCCTACGGCCTCGATCGCAAGAGCAACGAGCGCATCCTGGTGTTCGACCTGGGCGGCGGCACCTTCGACGTGTCGGTGCTGGAGGTGGGCGATGGCGTGTTTGAGGTGCTCTCCACCTCCGGCGACACGCACCTGGGCGGCGACGACTTCGACAAGGTGATCGTCGATCACCTGGCCGACAGCTTCAAAGCCAATGAGGGCATTGATCTGCGCCAGGACAAGCAGGCCCTGCAGCGCCTCACCGAGGCCGCCGAGAAGGCCAAGATCGAGCTCTCAAGCGCCACCCAGAGCGAGATCAACCTGCCGTTCATCACGGCGACGCCGGAAGGTCCCAAGCACCTTGATCTCACCCTCACCCGGGCCAAGTTCGAGGAGCTCGCCTCCAAGCTGATCGACCGCTGCCGTGTGCCGGTGGAGCAGGCCCTCAAGGACGCCAAGCTGTCCTCCGGCGAACTCGATGAGATCGTCATGGTGGGCGGTTCCACCCGCATCCCTGCGGTGCTGGAGCTGGTCAAGCGCGTCACCGGCAAGGACCCCAACCAGACCGTGAACCCCGATGAGGTGGTGGCCGTGGGTGCCGCCATCCAGGGCGGTGTGCTGGCCGGTGAGGTGAAGGACATCCTGCTGCTGGATGTCACCCCGCTCTCCCTCGGTGTCGAAACCCTCGGCGGTGTGATGACCAAGATGATCACCCGCAACACCACGATCCCCACCAAGAAAACGGAGACCTACTCCACGGCGGTGGACGGCCAGACCAATGTGGAGATCCACGTGCTTCAGGGCGAGCGCGAGATGGCCAGCGACAACAAGTCGCTCGGCACCTTCCGTCTCGACGGCATCCCCCCGGCTCCCCGCGGCGTGCCCCAGATCGAAGTCACCTTCGACATCGACGCCAACGGCATCCTGAGCGTGACGGCCAAGGACAAGGGCAGCGGCAAGGAGCAGAGCATCTCGATCACCGGTGCCTCCACCCTCAGTGAAAACGAGGTGGAGAAGATGGTGAAGGATGCGGAAGCCAACTCCGCCGCCGATAAGGAGAAGCGCGAGAAAATCGACCTGAAGAACCAGGCCGAAACCCTCGTCTACCAGGCTGAGAAGCAACTCGGCGAACTGGGCGACAAGGTGGGCGCTGAGGACAAGGCCAAGGTGGAGGCGTTGTCCGCCAAGCTCAAGGAGGCGATTGAGAAGGACGACTTCGACACCATGAAGTCAGAACTCGAAACCCTGCAGCAGGCCCTTTATGCCGCCGGTGCCGCCGTGTATCAGCAGGCTGCGGGCGCTGAAGCCGGCGGCGCTGCTCCCGGAGGCAACGGTGCGGGCGCCGAGGCGGGCAGCGGTTCCGCCAGCGACGACGTCATCGACGCTGAGTTCACCGAGAGCAAGTGATCGATAGCCAAGTGACCGATATCAGGTCACGCTGATCACCTGAGCTCCACGGCCCCCCGCAAGGGGGGCTTTTTGCTGGCCTTCCCTGAGCGGGAAGGGTGCTGTGTTCAGGCGCCAACGCCGGCCAGGGCTGCTTTCACCTTGGTGACCACCGGTGCCGGCAGGGGGATGTAGCCGAGGGCAGGGGCCTGCTGCTGGGCCGCGGCACTGAGGGCGTAGCTGAAGGTGCGTTGCAAGGCGGGCAGCTTGGCTCCGTTGCCGCTTTTGTAGAGCAACACCCAGGTGAAGGTGACGATCGGGTAGCCAGCGCTGGGATTGGGATCGCTGCCGGTGAGGTCAGCACCCAGGTTGATGGTGGCCAGGGCCTGGCTGGCACTGGCGGCATCGGGGCGGGCGTAGGTGCCGGTGCGGTTGGCGATCGCGGCGGCCTGAAGCACCCCCCGCACATAGGCCGCCTCCACGTAGCCGAGGCTGCCCTTGGTTTGCAGCAGGCTGGCGGCGACGCCCTCATTGCCCTTCGCGCCCACACCGGTGGGCCAGTTCACCGATTTGCCAACGCCCGGACCGTTCTTCCAGCTGGGGCTGAAGGCAGCCAGGGAGTTGGTGAAGTTGTAGGTGGTGCCGGAGCCGTCGGAGCGCACCACCACTTGGATCGGCTGGTTGGCGCAGCCCAGCTCCTGGAAGTTCTTGATCTTGCCCTCGAAGATCTGCACCAGCTGGGCCTGGCTGAGCTTGAGCGAGCAGCCGGGCAGGTTGTAGGCCACGGCGATGGCGCCGGCGGTGAGCGGCAGTTGCACCACCCCGCGCCGGATGGCGGCGGCTTCGCCGGCCTCCAAGGGTTTGTCGCTGGCGGCGAAATCCACGGTGCCTGCCTGGAACTGGCGCACACCAGCCCCTGAGCCCACCGACTGGTAGTTGACCCGGATCTTCTCCTGGCTGGCCAGATCGGCAAACCAGCGTTGGTAGAGACCTGCTGGGAAACTGGCACCGGCGGCCTGGAGCGTCGGGCCGCCCCCACTGCAGCTGCTCAGGCTGACCAGGGCCGCCACGCCGAGGACGGACCCGGTCAGCGCAGCGGGGCGAAAGCGGGCGACGGCCATGGAGAGAGCGATGGAAAGGGGTTGGTGGCAGCGGCTTGGCTGCTTCGCCGGAAGGTTAGGGCCTGCCTAAGACAGCTCCAGTTGCTCGGCCACCCACTCCGCCGTGGCCGGGGCCAGCAGCACGCCATTGCGGTAGTGGCCGCTGGCCAGCAGCAGGCCCGGCTCCAGCGCGGCGAGCAGCGGCGCCGGCTGGCCGAGCGGATGGGGGCGGTGCCCCTGCCAGCGCCGCACCACCGTGGCCTGCTCCAGCCAGTCGGGGGCTGTGCCGCCCAACGTGCGCAGCTGGGCGAGGGCGGTGGGATCGGCCTGATCGCCGGGCTCCAGGGTTGCCCCCAGCCAAAGCCGCGCGCCGCCAGGATCGCTGGCCCTGGTGCGGGGCACCAGGTTGGCCCCCTGCCACACCACGGCTCCGGGCCAGGGGCCAGCTGTGTCCCAGCTGGTGGGGGCTGCCAGCTCCAGTTCCAGCGCCTGGCCCAGCACCGGCTCCTGGGGCTGGCTGTGGCCGAGGGATTCGAGCAGGGAGGCACTGCTCACCCCGGCGCTCACCACCACCGCATCGGCCCGCAGGGTCTGGCCGCCGCTGGTGTGCACCGTCCAGCCGCCGGCCTGGCGCTCCAGCCGCTCGGCGCGGTCGCAGACGGGCTGCAGGCCCAACCGCAGCCCGTCTCCCAGCAAGGCAGCCATCGCGGTGCCCGGATCCAGTTGGCCGTCGGCGGGGGAATAGAGGCCGCCCACGGCCCCTGCGGGCAGGGCCGGGGCCAGGGCGTCGAGCTGGGCCCGGCCCCAGAGCTCCAGGGGCAGGCCCTGGAGCTGGCGGCTGGCCACCAGGCGTTGCTGGCGCTCCAGGTCGTCGGCGCCGCTGGCGAGCAGCAGCAGGCCCGGTTGCCAGGCCAGGGGCCAGCCCTGGGCGCCCAGCTGTTGGCGCCATTCGCCCCAGAGGCTCAGGCTGCGCTGGCGCAGGCGCCAGCCGCGGCCACTGCTGCGGTGAAACACCTGGGCCATCAGCACCCCCAGGGCCGCCCAGCTGCCGGAGTTGGGATCTGGGCTGCCGTTCAGGCCGGGATCGAGCAGCTGCACCTGGTGGCCGCGCTGCTGGAGCTGCCAGGCGCAGGCTCGGCCCACGAGGCCAGCTCCCACAACAATCACCGATCCGGGTGGGCGGATCGGCCCGCCCGGCGCGATCAAACGCTCAAACCTGCTTCAGGTCTTCCTGCACCTGTGCGGGCAGCACTTGGGCATAGAGGCCGAAGCCGCTGGCCACCTTGATGTAGGCCTTGCGCAGCTTGTCGCCGTCCTGGAGACGGGCGGCCTCATCGAGCTGGGCCAGGGCGGTTTTGAGAGCTGCCGCGCGCTGTTCAGCCTCGGGGCGGTCTGCGGGGAGCAGGCGCTGGTTGATGTAGCTCATCTCGCGGCCCACTTCTTGCATGGGGCCGTGGATCAGGTTGGCGGTGAACACCCAGTTGCGCTCATTCACCAGGGCGGCCAGCTCGGGCAGCCGGTTGCGGGCGGCCAGGAAGCCTTCGGCTTGCCGCTCGATCAGGGCCATGTCCTCCGGGCTGATGGTTGGGGGCTTTTTGCTCTGGCCGCCGTCGCAGGCCGTGAGGCCCAGGCAGAGCACTGCTGCCACAGCGATCACCACCAAGCGGCGCAGCTGCTGGGCGAGCGCAGCGGTTGCCGCAGAGATCACTGCAGGGATCCGTGCAGAAGCCATCACCATCACCAACACCAGATTCGTGGCGCTGAGTGTATCGGTGCCCCCTGGCTCCAAGCCCCTCTCTGTAGCCCCTCGCAACCTGTTGGCGACACCTCGGGGTGCTACGTCTGCAGTTGACGAAGCGCGCGGCCATGTCTGCACCCACCGCCATCCTTCAGGTGATCTGCCCGGATCGCCCCGCCCTGGTGAGTGAGCTCTCGGGCTGGGTGGCGGCCAACGGCGGCAACATTCGCCATGCCGACCACCACACCGATCTGGGCGCTGGCCTGTTTCTGAGCCGGATTGAGTGGGCGCTGGAGGGCTTCGGCCTGTCTCGAGAGGCGATTGCGCCGGCGGTGGCGGCTCTGGCCGAGCGCCTGGGCGGTGAGGGCCAGGTGCACTTCTCCGACGAGCTGCCACGGGTGGCGATCTTTGTGAGCAAGCAAGATCACTGCCTGGTGGACCTGCTCTGGCGCACCCGGGCCGGTGAGTTGCCGATGACCGTGCCGCTGGTGGTGTCCAACCACCCGGACCTGCGCGCGGTGGCCGAGGGCTTCGGGGCCACCTACGTGCACCTGCCGGTGAGCGCTGGCAGCAAAGACGAGGCCGAGCAGGCCCAGCTGCAGCTGCTGGCCGAGCACCAGATCGAGCTGGTGGTGCTGGCCAAATACATGCAGGTGCTCAGCCCCAGCTTTTTGGCCGGCTTCCGCGGCGAGGGCATGCAGGGGCACCAGGTGATCAACATCCACCACTCCTTCCTGCCAGCCTTCAAGGGCGCCCAGCCGTATCACCGCGCCTGGGAGCGGGGCGTGAAGCTGATCGGCGCCACCGCCCACTACGTGACCGAGGAGCTCGACGGCGGCCCGATCATCGAGCAGGCCACCGTGCACGTGAGCCACCGCGACGACGTGGACGACCTGATCCGCAAGGGCCGCGACTGCGAGCGCCTGGCTCTCGCAAGGGCCCTGCGGCTCCATCTATGCCGTCAGGTGATGGTGTATCGGGGGCGGACGGCGGTGTTTGATTGAGGCCTGGGTTAGGCCTTTAGTGCGATTCGCCCAGGGCTTCGCTGCGGTGTTTGGCCAGGGTGGCTGTCGGTAGGGGCCCCTCCAGGTGCGCCCAGGGCAGTGCCCGTTCCGTGTTCCAGGTGGAGTGGATCACGTCGTCCCAGGCTGGCGGGGCTTCGGCGGGTGTGGGGCTGGTCTCCACTGCTGCCCGATACGCCTGCTTCCATCCCCCCAGGCTCTCGTGGCGGCCGCGGGCGGCGGCGATCACCGGGGCCAGGCGCCGGTCGCTGCGCGACAGCAGGGCCTGGATCACGCTCCAGCCGTAGCTCTCAGGGCGCAGCTCGATGCCCTTGGGCTTGAGCCGCTTGGCCAGCAGCTTGAGCCGCTTTTCGGCTTCCGGGCGGACCCCCTGCCATTGGAAGGGCGTGTGGGCCTTGGGTACGAAGGTGCTCACCCCCAACGACAATCGCAGGCCCGGCGTCGCTTTTTTCAGGGCCAGCAGCAGTTCGGCGGTGGCCACCACATCCGTGTCTTCCTCGGTGGGCAACCCCACCATTCCGTAGAGCTTCAGGCCGGTGAGGCCGCCTTCTTTGGCGTAGCGGGCGGCGGCGTAGATCTCCTCGGTGGCGAGCTTCTTGTTCACCACCTGGCGCATCCGTTCGCTGCCGCTCTCGATCGCGATCGTGAGCGACTTGCTGCCCCGCTTCGCCAGGATCCGTCCCAGCTCGGGCGTCACCGTGGCGGCCCGCACTGAGCTCACGCTCACCCGGGTGCCCTCGAAGCGATCCTGATCCAGCCAGGCCAGCAGGTCGGCAAATTGGGGGTGCTGGGTCACCGACGCCCCCAGCAGGCCCAGCCGCTGGGTGGCGATCAGCCCCTTCTCCACCGCCGGGATCAGGCCGTCATCGAGGCTGGGGGTGCGAAAAGGGAGCGTCAGGTAGCTGGCCAGGCAGAAGCGACACAGCTCAGGGCAGCTGCGTACTACTTCCACCATGTGGATGGAGGGCCATGCCGCCTCCGGCGTGATCACCGTGGAGTGGCTGAGGGTGTTGCCGCGCCAGGTCTGTTTGGCGATGGTGGCTGGGATGCCGGGCTCGGTGGGTTCCAAGGCGAGCAATTCGCCATCCGCGCTGTAGCGGGGCGCGTAAAGGCTTGGCACGTAGACGCCCGGCACCTGGGCCAGATACCGCAGCCGTTCGGCTCTCGGGGCGCCGCGGTGCTGTTGCAGGGCCTCCACAAAGGCAGGCAGCAGCTGTTCGCCATCACCCAGCAACACCACATCAAAAAAGGGCGCCAGGGGCTCGGGGTTGGCTGTGAGCACGGGGCCACCGCCGAACACGATCGGGTCGCTGTCGCCCCGTTCGCGCGCCCAGATCGGGATGCGCTGCTGCTCCAGCAGATCCAGCAGCACCGGGCCATCCAGTTCCCAGCTCAGCGATAGGCCAAACAATTCACAGTGCCGGTGCGGCGGGTCGCCCTGGTCGGTGAACAGGCGGCGTACATCCACATCGCTGCGCTGAGCCAGGGTGGCCCACACCACCTGGTAGCCCAGGCTGGTGATCCCCACCGAGTAGGTGCTGGGAAAGGCCAGCACCGCTTTGAGGGCACCTGCCTCGGATTGGGCGGGCTCAAACAGCAGGGTTTCCTGGTTCAGGGATGGCGTGTCAGCGGTTCTGTCCCCAGCGTGTCATGAGGTTCAACGACGGCTTCAGCCTTCAGGCTCCAATCCCAGATACAGGCACAGGCCGGCATCAATGGCCTGCAGCTCAGCCGACGAGATCTGCCCATAGCGCCTGCGGATTCGCTGTTTGTCGATGGATCGCAGCTGGTCGACCAGTGCAGTGGATGGCTTGGTGAGGCCGCTTGTGCCAGGTGCAAGAGCGGGGTAGAGGGCCCCATTGGCTGGGGTGCCCGTGACTGGCACCACTGCGATCAGGGGGAAGCGCTGGTTGCTGTTGACTGCGGCGTCGCTGACGACCACACAGGGCCGGGTGCCCTGCTGTTCGTGCCCAAGGGTGGGTTCCAGATCCACAAGCACCACGGCGCCCCGTTGCAGGCTCATGCGGCAGGCTCCTGCCAGCCCTGGTCAGCGCTCCAGCGCACGGCCACGCCAGCGGTGGGGTCGAGCAGATCGCCGTCAGCTCGTGGCAGCGACTTGGCCCAGCTCTGCAGTCCAAGCCCAGCGGTGGCCAGGCTGTCGGGATGCGGGGTGTCGAGTGAGCGCTGCAGCTCCAGGCGTCGGCGTCGCTTGAGTTCGTGCCGAACGGCTTCGGCGATGAAGCGGCTGCGGTTGCGTTCGTAGTGATCAATGCCATTAAGCAGATCAGCCGGCATGGTCACCGTGACGCGCTCAGATCTCGATGCAGCAACTGGCACGGATGATATGCGTTTTTATATGATCATATTAATGGTATGAAGGGTGCCGGCCCCGGGGCACTACACCTCCGCCATCACCTTCGCTTCGTCTTCGGCACTCACCACCCGGCCGGCATCCTCGAAGCCCTCGATCTGATCGAAGTTGAGGTAGCGGTAGAGCTCGGCGCCGTAGGGATCGATCTTCTCGGCGGCGATGGCCAGGTACTCGTCTTTGGAGGGGATGCGGCCCAGCTGGGCGCACACCGCCGCCAGCTCGGCGCTGCCCAGGTACACCTGGGCGCCGTTGCCGAGGCGGTTGTTGAAGTTGCGGGTGCTGGTGGAGAACACGGTGGTGTTGTCGTCCACCCGGGCCTGGTTGCCCATGCACAGGGAGCAGCCGGGCATCTCCATGCGGGCGCCCGACGCTTCGAAGATGGCGGTGTAACCCTCTTGCTTGAGCATCTCCTCGTCCATGCGGGTGGGCGGGCACACCCACAGGCGGGCGGCATTCTCGCCCTGGCCGTTGAGCACGTTGGCGGCAGCGCGGTAGTGGCCGATGTTGGTCATGCAGGAGCCGATGAACACCTCATCGATCCGCTCGCCGGCGACCTCCGAGAGCGTTTTGACGTTGTCGGGGTCGTTGGGGCAGGCCAGGATCGGCTCGGTGATCGCATCCAGATCGATCTCGATCACGGCCGCATACTCGGCATCGGCATCGGCCTCCAGCAGCACCGGGTTGGCCAGCCAAGCCTCCATCGCCTGGATGCGGCGGGCGAGGGTGCGGGCGTCGCCGTAGCCGCGGGCGATCATGTTTTTGAGCAGCGCCACGTTGCTGCGCAGGTATTCGCTCACGGTTTCGACGCTGAGCTTGATCGTGCTGCCGGCGCAGGAGCGCTCGGCGGTGGCGTCGGTGAGTTCAAACGCCTGCTCCAGCTTCAGATCGGGCAGGCCCTCGATCTCCATGATCCGGCCGTTGAACACGTTCTGCTTGCCCTCCTTGGCCACCGTGAGCAACCCCTGCTGAATGGCCACATAGGGAATCGCGTTCACCACATCGCGCAGGGTCACCCCCGGCTGCAGCGAACCGGAGAACTTCACCAGCACCGATTCGGGCATGTCGAGCGGCATGGCGCCGATGGCAGCGGCAAAGGCCACCAGGCCGGAGCCGGCCGGGAAGCTGATGCCCAGCGGGAAGCGGGTGTGGCTGTCGCCGCCGGTGCCCACCGTGTCGGGCAGGAGCATGCGGTTGAGCCAGCTGTGGATGATGCCGTCGCCGGGGCGCAGGGCCACGCCGCCGCGGGAGGCCATGAAATCGGGTAGCTCGGCGTGGGTTTTCAGATCCACCGGCTTGGGATAGGCGGCCGTGTGGCAGAAGCTCTGCATTACCAGATCAGCACTGAAGCCCAGGCAGGCCAGCTCCTTCATCTCATCGCGGGTCATGGGCCCGGTGGTGTCCTGGGAGCCCACGGTGGTCATCAGTGGCTCGCAGCTGGTGCCGGGGCGCACGCCGCTCAGGCCGCAGGCCTTGCCCACCATCTTCTGGGCCAGGGTGAAGCCCTTGCCGGTGTCGGCCGGGGCCACCGGGCGGATGAACAGGTCGCTGGCGCTCAGCCCCAGCTGGGCGCGCACCTTGTCTGTCAAAGAGCGGCCGATCAGCAGCGGGATGCGGCCCCCGGCGCGCACCTCATCGGTGATCGTGCTGGGCTTGAGCTCGAAGCGGGCCACGATCTCCCCGGCTCCCGGTTCAACGGCGGCGCGCTCGATCGTGCCGGCGTAGGGGCGGATCGTGATCACATCGCCGGAATTGAGGGCGCTCACATCGCACTCGATCGGCAGGGCGCCGGAGTCTTCGGCGGTGTTAAAGAAGATCGGCGCGATCTTGCCGCCGAGCACCACGCCGCCGCCGCGCTTGTTGGGCACGTGGGGGATGTCGGTGCCGGTGTGCCAGAGCACCGAGTTGATGGCGGATTTGCGGGAGCTGCCGGTGCCCACCACGTCGCCCACGTAGGCCACCGGGTGGCCCTTGGTTTTCAGCTGGGCGATCAGCTCAAGGCCGCCGGGCATCCGCGTTTCCAGCATTGCCGTGGCGTGCAGGGGGATGTCGGGTCGGGTGGTGGCGTGGGTGGCGGGGGAGAGGTCGTCGGTGTTGGTTTCACCCTCCACCTTGAACACCGTCACGGTGATCTCAGCCGGCAGCTCGGGCTTCGCGGTGAACCACGCGGCGGCAGCCCAGCTGTCGATGACGCGCTTGGCGTAAACGTTGGTTTCCGCCAGCTCCAGTACGTCGTGATACGCGTCGTAGACAAGCAGGGTGCGGCTCAGGCCGGTGGCGGCAGCCTCGGCGATGGCCGGATCGGCGCTTTCCAGCAGCGCGATCAGGGCGCTCACGTTGTAGCCGCCGATCATCGTGGCCAGCAGGTGCACGGCTTCCACGGGGCTGACCAAGGGGCTGGCGGTCTTGCCCTCGGCTACAGCGCTGAGCCAATCGGCCTTCACATAGGCCGCTTCATCCACGCCGGGGGGGATGCGCTCACTCAGCAGGTGCAGCAGGAAGGATTCCTCGCCGGCGGGCGGGGCCTGCAGCAGCTCGGTGAGGGCCTGGGTCTGCTCTGCGTTGAGCGGTAGGGCCGGAATGCCCAGGGCCTCGCGCTCGGCCGCGGCGGCGCGGTAGCTGGAGAGGAAGCTGGCTGCAGTCATGCCCGGTCGCGTCAATCTGTTTCCCATTGTTCTTGGCGGCCGGGCCATCGTTTGGTCGCCATCGCTGCTGACTAGGGTGATATCCCCCTGCGCGGCGCCGTTTCTGCGGCATCAGGCCCATGACCACCACCACCACCTCCGATCTGCATGTGGTGGAAACCCGGCCGCTGGTGCCCCCGGCGCTGCTGCATCGCGAATTGCCGATCACGGAGCGCTCGGCGGCCACCGTGCAGCAGGCCCGCCAGCGGATTCAGGCGATCCTGCATGGCCGTGATTCCCGGCTGTTGGTGATCGTCGGTCCCTGTTCGGTGCATGACGTGGCGGCGGCCCAGGAGTACGCCACGGCCATTGCTGCGGCCCAAGAGCGCTTCAAGGATGCGCTTGAGATCGTCATGCGGGTGTACTTCGAGAAGCCCCGCACCACCGTTGGCTGGAAGGGGTTGATCAACGACCCCCATCTCGATGGCAGCTACGACATCAACACGGGCTTGCGGCTGGCCCGCGGTTTGCTGCTGAACCTTGCGGAGATGGGTCTGCCGGCGGCCACCGAGCTGCTCGATCCGGTGGTGCCCCAGTACATCGCTGATCTGATCAGCTGGACCGCCATCGGCGCCCGCACCACCGAGAGCCAGACCCACCGGGAGATGGCCTCGGGGTTGTCGATGCCGATCGGCTTCAAGAACGGCACCGACGGCAGTGCCATCACCGCCGTCAACGCCATGGAGGCCGCGGCCCGGCCCCACCATTTTCTTGGCATCAATGGGGAGGGCCAAGCCGCGATCGTCACCACCACGGGCAATCCGGATGGCCACCTGGTGCTGCGGGGCGGCAAGCGCGGCACCAACTACCACCCTGAGGCCGTGGAGGAGGCCGCTGCGGAGCTGGCCAAGGCGGGCCTGCCCCCCCGGGTGATGGTGGATTGCAGCCACGGCAACTCCAACAAGGATTACCGCCGTCAGGGCGAGGTGGCGATCCAGGTGGCCGACCAACTGCGCGCGGGGTCCACCCACGTGATGGGGGTGATGCTCGAGAGCCATCTGGTGGCCGGCAACCAGAAGATCCCCACCGATCTTGCCCAGCTCACCTATGGCCAGAGCATCACCGATGCCTGCATCGATCTGGCCACCACCGGGTCGGTGCTCGACACGTTGGCCGAAGCGGTGCGGCAGGCTCAGGCGGCCCGTCCCCTGGTGCTCAGCTGAGCCGCGCCCACAGCCAACCCGTCGCCAACGGCACGGTGAAGTTGTCGAGGCCCAACACGGCCGCCTGCTCCAGTAGCACTGCGGCGGCGGCGATGGCCAGCAAGGCTCCCAGCGCCGGTTGGGGCAGCCCTGCCGCCTGGGCCGATTGGCACACCACCAGCAGCATCGCCAGGCTGCCCAGGGCCATGGCGGTGGTGCCCGCCACCGATTTGCGCTGACCCCAGATGTGCCAGCTCGGTGAGGCCACCAGGGGGCCCACCAATCCAGCCAGGCCATCGCCTACCGCCATCACCAGCACGCCAGCCGCCACCGCCGCCGGCTGCTGCGGCCAGAACAGCAGCAGCAGCAGGGTGATCGAGGCGCCATAGGCGATGGTGCCGTAGCTGGCGCGGCCGACATCTTCAATGGCAGGCAGCAGCCGGAAGCGGTGGTTGAGTGCGGCCAGCAGGGTGATCACGCCTGCTGCCGGCACCGCGATCAGGCGGTCGATGCCGAGGGCCCAAGCGATCGGCACCACGGCTCCAGTGCCGATGTGCACCAGCTTGCGGCTCCATTCCCGCTGGCCGTTCCAACGCCGGCGCACTGTCAGCGCGGCCGCGGCCAGCAGTGCCAGCCAGGCAGCCACGGCCGCAACACCCAGCAGCTGTTGCGGCCAGCCACCGGCCAGGGCCATCGCCATGGCTTCAGGCGGCCTGCTGGACGTTGCTCATCAGCCGCAATTTCATGATTGCCTTGGCCTCCAGTTGCCGCACCCGCTCCCGCGACACGTTGATCAGTCGGCCGATCTCCGCCAGGGTGAGGGGTTCGGATCCCTCCAGCCCGAATCGCAGCTTGAGGATTTTCTGCTCTCGGTCATTCAGCTGCGAGAGCCAGGCGCCCAGGTGCTCCTTCTGAATGTGCCGGTCCATCGAGTCCATGTGCTCGTTGCTGGCCGGATCGGCGATCAGTTCGCCCAGGGTGCTGCGATCCTCATCGCCGCGGGCGTGGGCATCCAGGGAGGCGCAGGGAGCGCTCTGGGCCATCAGCTCCTCGAGGTCCTGGGGGGCCATGTCCATGGCATGGGACAGCTCCAGCCGGTTGGGCTGGCGGCCGAGCCGGTGGGAGAGCTCTCGGCTGATGCGCCGCATCTTCGAGAGCTTTTCGCTGATGTGAATCGGCAGGCGGATCGTGCGGGCACTGTTGTCGATGGCCCGGGTCATCCCCTGGCGGATCCACCAGTAGGCATAGGTTGAAAATTTGTAGCCCATGGCCGGGTCGAACTTGTCGACGGCGCGCTCCAGGCCGATCGCCCCTTCCTGCACCAGATCGAGCAGTTCCAGCCCCTGGTTTTGATACTTCTTGGCCACGCTCACCACCAGGCGCAGGTTGGCCGCCATCATGCGGTCGCGGGCCCGCTGGGCCATCCGCAGCTGGCGCTTGTGTTTGGGCGTGATCTCTTCGGCGGGACGTTCCTGCAGCCGCTTACCGGCCTGCACGTGGTGGGCCAGCTCGATTTCTTCGGCGGCTGTGAGCAGGGGCACACGACCGATGGTGCTCAGATACCAACCAATTGAATCGGCACTGAGACGTCCGCCGGCCCGGGGACCGGTTGCGCGCACCTTTGCCAGTTTCGTTGCTGAAAGCCCCGAACCGTTGTTGTCAACAACGGCTGAAGCGGATTGCAAAGGCGTCCCCACACCCCAGCCTCCGTATTGGATTTGGCTGGAATGTAGCACTGCAACGCATGCTGCAACGGTTTGATTTGGAAGAATTCCTGTATGGATTGCTGCCGATTAACACGGATGCCTGTGTTTTTGCAGCATCAGTTGGTGGGTGCCAAGCCGCCTCGCCAGCGACGCACCATCTGCTGTTGCGCGAGGTTTGCTTCGCCAGCATGCTGTCGCTGACTGAAATCTCCCTGGCTGTCCATATGCCAGGCCCCCGTGTCCTGAAGGTAGAGCTCGAGCACCTGTTCAAGTTGATGCCGCAGCCGGGGATCTTCGATGGGAGCGACCGCTTCCACCCGCCGGTCCAGGTTGCGGGACATCCAGTCGGCGCTACCGATGAACAATTCAGGTTCGCCGCCATTGGCAAACCAGAACAGGCGTGAGTGTTCGAGGAAGCGGCCGATCACACTCACCACGCTGATGTTGTCGCTGATCCCTTCCAGGTTGGGCCGCAGGCTGCACATGCCCCGCACCACCAGCTCGATCGTCACCCCGGCTTGGGAGGCTTCGTAGAGCAGGGCGATGATCGCCGGATCCACCAGGGCATTCATCTTGGCCCGGATGTGGCCACCCCGGCCGGCCTGGGCGTGTTCGATCTCGCGGCGGATCAGTCCCTCCATGCGGTTGCGAAGGGTGACCGGCGCCACCAACAGCCGGCGGAAACTCTGTTGTTTGGAGAAGCCGGTGAGGTAGTTGAACAGCTCCACCAGATCGGCGCCGAATTCCGGCCTTGCGGTGAGCAGACCGATGTCGGTGTAGAGGCTGGAGGTTTTGGAGTTGTAGTTGCCGGTGCCGATGTGCACGTAGCTGTTGAGACGCTCCTTTTCCTTGCGCACCACCAGCAGGATTTTGGTGTGGGTTTTCAGGCCCAGCACGCCATACACCACGTGTACGCCTGAGGCCTCCAGCTGCTTGGCCCACTGGATGTTGTTGTCTTCGTCGAAGCGGGCCTTCAGTTCCACCAGGGCCATCACCTGCTTGCCGTTTTCGGCGGCCCTGATCAGGGCCTTCACAACCGGAGAATCCTTGGAGGTGCGGTAGAGGGTCATCTTGATGGCCAGCACCGAGGGGTCGTCGGCGGCCTGGTTGAGGAATTCCTCCACGGAGGTGGAAAACAGGTCGTAGGGGTGATGCAGCAGCACATCGCCGCGGCGGATCACCGAAAAGATGCTTTCAAACTCCTCGGCCTTGATTGAGCCGTCTTCCAGCTGGCTCTTCTGGGTGCGCGCCAGGGCTGGGCTGGTGCGGCCCTTGTGGGGTTTTTCCTTGAGTTGGGGCAAGGGGATGGCCAACAAGCTCATCAAGTCGTCGAGGCCCAGGGGGCCGTTGATCCGGTACACGTCTTCCGCCTCCACCGCGGTGCCGTCCATCAGCAGCTGCACCACCGCTTCGGGCATCTCATCGGCCACCTCCAGGCGCACCACTTCACCGCCGCGGCGGCGTTTGCGCAGGCCCTCCTCCAGGGCCTCCATCAGGTCGTCGGCCTCGAGGTCGCGCAGTTCCAGGTCGGCGTCGCGGGTGACGCGAAAGAAGTAGTGCCCTTCCACGTGCATGCCCGGGAACAGCAGGCCCAGGTTGAAGGCCACCACCTGCTCCAGCGGCACGGCCGTGTACACGGGCTCGGGTTGTTTGCCGCTCAGGTGGGGGGGGATCTGAACGAAGCGGGGCAGGTTTTTCTGCGGCACCTTGACCCGGGCGAATTCCTGTTGGCCGGAGTCGGGGTCGCGCACCAGGGCGGCCACGTTGAGGCTCAGGTTGCTGATGAACGGGAAGGGGTGGGAGGGATCCACCGCCAGCGGAGTCAAAACCGGAAAGATGGCGTTCTGGAAGTAGCTATCCAGCCAGTCGCGTTGGGCGCCGTTGAGGTTGGCGTAGTCGATCAGGTGGACGCCGTAGTCGGAGAGGTGGTTCTTGAGCGAGTGGCGGTAGTGCTGCTGCTGCATCTCCAGCAGCGGACGCAGCTTGGTGCGGATGGCCTGGAGCTGTTGCTGGGCGGTGAGGCCGTCGTCGCTGAGGCTGCTGACGCCCGCTTCAATCTGTGACTTCAGCGAAGCCACCCGCACCATGAAGAATTCATCGAGGTTGTTGCTGAAGATGGCGCTGAATTTCGCCTGCTCCAGCAGCGGGGTGTGCTCGTCCAGGGCTTGGGCTAAGACCCGGTAGTTGAACTCCAGCCAGCTGAGCTCGCGGTTGATGTAGAGCTCGGGGCCGACCCGCGCGTCAGCCTGGGATTGATCTACCTCGTGAACCGCCATGCCAACCCACCCCTCGTGAGCCGCAACGTAGCAATTTCACCCGTCTGAGCTGTGTGTTCCAGCTGCCATCGCTACTGCGGGCCGGCCCGGTAGGCCGCCGGCCACCAGCAGGGCCACGCCCACCAGCAGAATGATGCCCAGCCAGAAGGGGCTCTGCCGCCCTGTGGTTTCGTAGGCCAAGCCCGCCAGCGGTGGGCCCAGGAAGCTGCCCAGGCTCTGCAGCCCCTGCAGGCTGCCCAGGGCGGCCCCCTGGCCCTCGCTATCCAGCCGGCGCGACACCAGGCTGCGTAGGCATGGGGTGACCAAGCCCGTGCCCAGGGCCAGGATCGCCACGGCGCTGAACACCACCGGCTGGGCATTGGCCCTGGTGGCCATTGGGATCAGCAGGCAGCCGGCGATCACAAAGCCCAGGCCGGCCAGGGTGAGTCGCCATTCGCCGAAGCGTTTCACCAGCGGTCCGATCAGGCCGCCCTGCACCACCGTGGCCACCACGCCCACCACCAGGAAGGCCGCCGCCGCCAGGCCGGGCCCCCAGTTGAAGGCCTGCTTGAAATACAGCACCAGCACGGCGGTGAAGCCGTTGAAGGCCAGGAAAAACAGGAAAAAGGCCACGCACAGGCGCCGCACCTGGCGATTGGTGAACACCCGTTGCAGGGCCGCAAACGGGTTGAGATCCCGTTTGCGCGGCATTGCCCGGCGGGCTTCCACCGGGTGGGTTTCCGGCAGCAGGGTGAGCACCAGCACCAGGTTGAGCACGGCGATCGCCACCGCCACCAGCAGCGGCAGGGTGACGTTCAACCGGCCGAGCACGCCCCCCAGGGCAGGGCCGAGGATGAAGCCCAGGCCGAAGGCCACGCCGATCAGGCCGAAGGCCTTGGCGCGCTTCTCCGGTGGTGAGATGTCGGCCAGCACGGCGCTGGCGGTGGCGGCGGTGCCGCCGCTCACCCCGTCGATCAGCCGGGCCCCGAACAGCAGGGCCAGCGGCAGACCGGCGGCCTGGGCGGCGGGCCAGAGGGTGGCCCAGGGCAGGCTGATGGTGAGGGCAAACAGGGCCAAGCCCAGCACCGAGCCCGCCACGCACACAGAGATGACCGGCTTGCGACCGAAACGGTCGCTAAGGGCGCCGATCAGGGGTGTGAAGGCGAACTGGGCGATGGCATAACTGCCCGCCAGCAGACCCAGCACGCGGCCGTCGTTGGTGAAACCCGCCAGCAGAAACGGCAGCAGCGGGAACACGATCGACTCCCCCAGCCGGTCGTTGAGCAGCGTCAGAAAGGCGCAGAAGAAGGTGGAGGGGCGGGAGAGCGACAAGGCGGAATCGGCGGGTGGCGAAGGGGTGGCGTTCAGGGGGCCGGGTTGCCCTGGGCGCCCTGGAGCTTGCCAGCGAACTCCTGGCAGGCCTTGCGTTCCTGGGCGCGGCGCAGCAGCGGGCCCGCCTGGCTTTCCGGCGCGGCGAGCAGGCCAAGACCGGCGGCCAGGAGCAGCGCCAGGGCTGTGGTGGCTGGGCGTGCGGTCATGGCACTGGCTCGGGGACCCTCACGTTATGGGGCGAGCCCCTGCTGCAGCTGCCCTGGGCGGTTCATGCTTGGGTATCGGATGCCAGGCGGCCATGGCTGCACCGGAGTTGACTCCCCTCCACCTCAGCCACCTCAACAGCCGTGGCGAGGTGCACATGGTGGACGTGGCGGCCAAGCCGGACACGGTGCGGCAGGCCGTGGCGGAGGGCTTTCTCGCCTTGGCTCCGGAGGCTTTGGCGCTGGTGCGCGAGGGGCGGGCCGGCAAGGGCGACGTGCTGGCGGTGGCGCGGGTGGCGGCGATTCAAGGGGCCAAGCGCACCGCCGAGCTGATCCCCCTCTGCCACCCGCTGCCGCTGAGCAGTCTCCAGGTGGCGATCGCGGAGGCGCCGCTGCCGGATGGCTCTGGTGTGGGCCTGCGCTGTGAGGTCACGGCGGGCACCACCGGCCCCACCGGGGTGGAGATGGAGGCGCTCACCGCCGTGCAGGTGGGCCTGCTCACCCTCTACGACATGCTCAAGAGCGCCGATCGGGCGATGACGATCGGGCCGGTGCGGTTGCTGCGCAAATCCGGTGGGCGTGGGGGGGATTGGGTGCGCCCCGAGGGTTGCAGCGATGGCTGAGCCGGCCGCCGCCGCTGAGCCCTACGGCCGCGAGGGCTTGCCGCTTGATCAGGCCCGCGCCCGGATCCTGGCTGCCCTGGAGCCCCTGGGCCGCCAGGAGGAGCTTCTGCTGCAAGCCTGCCTGGGCCGCACGGCTGCAACACCGGTGTTGGCAGCGGCGGCGGTGCCGGGCTTCCGCGCCTCGATCATGGACGGCTACGCCATTGCCGGCGAGGCCTTGCCGGAGCCGGGCGCGCGCTGGCAGCTGGTGGGGGTTTCGGCGGCGGGGGCTCCCCATGCCGGTGCGCTGGCAGCGGGCGAGGCGGTGCGGATTCTCACCGGAGCGGAGGTGCCGCAGGGCAGCGGCCGGGTGCTGCCCCAGGAGCTGGTGCGCGCACAGGCCGGGGCGATCGAGCTAACGGGCGCCTGCGGCGCCAACCCCTGGATCCGCGGGCCGCAGGAGGAGGCCGCCCCGGGCCAGGAGCTGGTGGCGGCGGGCCAGCGGCTCGGGGTGGCGGAGCTGGGGCGGCTGGCCAGCTGCGGTGTGGAGCGTCTCGCGGTGTGGGCGCGGCCGCGGCTGGGGCTGCTGATCAGCGGCGATGAACTGCTGCCGCCCGGGCAGCCGCGCGGCCCTGGCCAGATCTGGGAGAGCAATTCCGTCCTGCTGGCCGCCCTGCTGGAGCGGCTCGGCTACGCGGTGGCCGAGCGGCGGGTGGTGGCCGATCAACCCGAGGCGCTGAGAAAGGCCCTGCTGGAGCTGGCGGGCTGCTGCGATGTGGTGGTGAGCACCGGTGGTGTGTCCGCCGGCGACAGCGACTGGATCCGCCAGTTGGTGGCGGAGCTGGGCGAGGTGGCCTTCTGGAAGCTCTTCCTCAAGCCGGGGCGGCCGTTTGCCTGGGGGCAGGTGGCGGGGGTGCCGTTCTTTGGGTTGCCGGGCAACCCGGTGGCGGCGGCGATCACCGCCCTGCAGCTGCTCTGGCCGGCCCTGCAGCGGTTGGAGGGCGTTGAGATTCGGCAGCTCCCTCGCCTCAAGGTGCGGCTGGAGCGGGAACTGCGGCGGGGCGCCGGCCGGCCGGAACTGGCCCGGGCTCAGCTGGTGGTGGCCTCCGATGGCGCTCTGCTGGCCCGGGTGGAGGGCTCCCAGGCCTCCTCCCGCATCGGCTCGTTGCAGGGGGCCGACCTGCTGCTGGAGATCCCGGCGGAGCTGGGCAGCCTCGCCGCCGGCACCGAGCTCTGGGCCCAGCTGCTGCGGCTGCCGATCTTCTGAGGGCGGCCTGACCCGGGGCCGGAGCTCACAGCGGCGTGTTGCCGGTCACCCAGCTGCTGCGGCCATCGGCCAGCCACTCCCGCTTCCAGAAGGGGACCTCGTGCTTGAGCGCCTCCAGCAGCTCCTGGCCGCAGCGCAGGGCTGGGCCGCGGCGGTCGGCGGCCACCGCCACCAGCACGATCGGTTCACCCGGCAGCACCCGCCCCACCCGGTGGTGCACCAGCACGGCGGTGGCGCCGTGCTGGGCGGCCGCAGCCTGGGCCAGGGCCTGGAGCTGGGCCTCAGTCATGCCGGGGTAGTGCTCGAGTTCCAGGGCGGCCAGGGGTTCGCCGCTGGCGCTGCTCGGGCGCACCCGGCCGATGAAATGGCTTTCGGCCGCCGGTAGAGCGCCCAGGGCGGTGGCCAGGGCGGCGTGCCAGGCGGCCAGGGCCTGCAGCGGCTCGAAGGGCTCAGGTTCCAGCCGAATGCTCCGCCATGGGGCGGCCATGGGTGGATTTGCCTCAGCCACCGCTGATCGGCGGCAGGAAGGCCAGCTCGTCGCCGGCCTGCAGCGGGGCATCCCAGGCGGCGAACTGCTGGTTGATCGCCACCCGCACCTCGGTGGGCGGTTCGTCTGGCCCCTGGTGTTCGGGCCCCAGGCCCAGCTGATGCCAGAGGGCCAGGGGGGTGGCGGTGGCCGTCTCCAGACGCACCAGCTGCTCGCTCCAGCCCATGGCGTCGCGCAGGGAGGCGAACAGTCGCACCCGCACCTGCTGGGTCGGCTCAGCAGCGGTAGGCAGGGGCTGCAGCATTGTCAGGTGCGGCATGGTGTTCAGTCTGGAGCGCCAGCGCCTGGGGCGGGCGTTCGGCCGGCGCACAATTGGGCCGGCGCACAATGTTGAGATCGCTGCCGCACGCCCAGGTGAGCCTTGCCATTGCCCTGCTCACGGTGTCGGATACGCGCACGCTGGCCGACGACCGCAGCGGCGATGCCCTGCAGGCGCGGCTGCAGGCGGCCGGCCACTGCCTGGCGGAGCGGGCGCTGGTGCCCGACAACCGCTATCGCATCCGCGCCGAACTCAGCCGCTGGATCGCCGATGAGGCGGTGCAGGTGGTGATCAGCAGCGGCGGCACAGGCCTCACCGGCCGCGACGGCACCCCGGAAGCGGTGGCTCCGTTGCTCGACAAGACGATCGAGGGCTTCGGCGAGCTGTTCCGGGTGCTCTCGTTTGACACGATCGGCACCAGCACCCTGCAGAGCCGCTGTTTGGCGGGGGTGGCCAACGGCACAGTGATCTTTGTGCTGCCGGGCTCCCTCGATGCGGTGGAAACCGCCTGGGACCGGTTGATCCGCGCCCAGCTCGATGCTGCTACCCGCCCTTGCAACCTGGTGCAGCTGTTGCCGCGGCTGCGCGAATCGTGATGCTGCAGACCTGGCTGGTGGAGCAGCGGCGTCGCGGGCGGGCCTATCAGCCCAGCTTTCGGCGTCGCCATCTCTCGGTCACCTGGCTGGGGGCGTTGCTGGCCCTTGCGCTGTTGGGCCTGCTCAGCGCCTGGAGCGGCATGGTGCTGTTGGCGCCGCCGCCGGTGGCTTGGCCTTTCTGGGGGTGGCCCTGGGGGCCAGCCCGCCGTTTGTGCTGACGCCCGTGCTCAGCGGCTCGCTGCTGCTGGTGCTGATCGCCGCGGCCTTCAGCCGCTGGGTGAAGGGGGCTCTGCCCTATCCGCACCATTGGTTGTGAGACTTCGCAGGAGGTGGGTGATGGTCAGTCGTGCCTTGGCCAAGACTTAGCTAAGGCTTCGCTTAGCCCCCTAGGTAGGCCATCTCGGCGTGGGGCGGCGCGGTCGTCGCTCCAGCGGCAGTACCGATTTGCCATGCCTCCTGGCGTTCCTCACTCCAGCGATTGCGGCGCTCACGCCAGAGTTCGGCGAGGGCACCCTGCAGTTTTCCGGCCGCAGAATCCGGTTGCAGCCAGGGGCGCAGGTCGAGGCCGCTGCCGGGGGCGGCGAACAGGCAGGTGTAGGCGATGCCGTCGGCGGTGACGCGCAGGCGGTTGCAGTCGCCGCAAAAGGGGGCGCTCACCGACGCCACTACGGCGAGGATGCCGCCTCCTTCTGGCTCGCGATCCCGGTAGCGCCAGCGGCTGGCGGTGCCGTGGCCGGCGCGCCCCTGGGGCTCCAATGGCCAGCGCGCGCCGATTCGCTCCACCATCTCGGCGGCGCTCAGCACCGCCTCGGGCCGCCAGCCGTTGCGGTTGCCCACGTCCATGAATTCGATCAGGCGCAGCTCCAGCCCCCGCTCGCGGGCCAGCTCGGCCAGGGGCAGCAGCTGGTCGTCATTGGCGCCGCGCTGGATCACGGCGTTGAGCTTGAGCTCCCCGCGGCCCGGATCGAAGCCAGCGGCCCGGGCATGCTCGATCGCCGCCAGCACCTTGGCCAGCAGGGCCTCGCCGTCGCTGACTCCAGCCATCCGGGCCACCGACGCTCCGGTGGTGCCATCGAGGCTGAGGGTGATCCGGTCGAGACCAGCGCCGCGCAGGCTCCGGGCCCGCTCGGCGCTGAGCAGGGTGCCGTTGCTGGTGAGGGCGATTTCGCGCAGGCCCGGGCCTTCCGGGTGTATGGCGCGCAGGGGTTGCACCGCGGCGATCAGCTCCTCCAGGCCGCTGTGCAGCAAGGGTTCGCCGCCGGTGAGCCGCAGGCTGCGAGCCCCCAGGGCCACCGCCGCCTCGATCAGCTGCAGCCGCTGCGCCAGCGTCAGCAGGCCAGGTGGCTCCACGCCATCGGGCAGGCAGTAGGGGCAGGCCAGGTTGCAGCGGGCCGTGAGCGATAGCCGCAGCACCCCCAGGGGCCGGTTGAGCTGGTCGGTGGCGCGGCCCATGGCTCCACGCTATGGGTGCTGGCCGGATGTTGGCGGTAGCGTTTCAGCATGGTCGCCTCCGCTGCTGAGCGTTTCACGCCACCCACAATCCCCTGGCGCCAGTCCCTGGCGCTCGAGTCGGCTCCCGACCTGGGTCCGGGTTTGGATCCCCACAGGTGCGGGGAAGCTTTGGCGCGTCTCTGCGCTGAGGCCGATGTGCAGGCGGTGATCGCCTTTGGTTCGCGGGCCAGGGGTGAGGCGCGGCTCGACTCGGATCTGGATCTGGCGGTGATCGTGCGCCAGCCCCAGCTCACGCCGGCTGACAAGTTGGCCTGCTGGAGGCGCTTCAACCGAGCGTTGGGTCGGCAGGGAGTGGGTGTCGACCTGGTGGTGGCGGGCAGCGCTGATGCCGAGCGACTGAGCGGCTCCCGTTGGCATGTGTTCGGCGATGTGGCCCGGGAGGGCCGTGTGCTCTATGTCGCCGGCTGAAGACACGCTGCTGCTGCTGGCGATCGTGCGACGCCATCTGCGTAGCCTGCAGCTGACGCTTGACGCTGCCTATCCAGCAGAAGACTGGGGCTTCACCGCACAGCAGGCGGTGGAGAAATTGCTCAAGGCCTGGATCGTCTTGGGTGATCGCCAGCCCCCGCGGGTCCATGACCTCGAAGATCTGGACGCTCTGGCTGGTCAGCAGGTTGATCCCCTGCTGCTGGAGCTGCAGGTGTTTGCGGTGGAGGCCCGCTACGAGCAGGGCCCATTTCCGTTGCCCGCGCCGCGGCAGGAGCTGCTGGCGCTGGTCGAGGCGGAGCTGGATCGCTGTCAGCGGGCGGTTGAGGTGCTTGGCCAATCGGACGCCTGATCGGGCTCAGGCCGGCTGATCGGCTTCGGGCCGGTTCACGTTGCGGATGGCATGCGGATCAAGCGGTACCGCCCGGCAGGGCAGCTCCACCAGCCAGCTCTGCAGGCGCCGTTCGCCTCGGCCCACCGCTGCGGCCAGGTGGGTGCGGATCGGGGCGCTGCTCGGAACCAGGCCCAGCAGCGGTTGCAACCGCGCTCCGTCGTGGGCCAGATAAAGCCGGGTGGGCTCCTGCGCTGGCGCTGGATCGTCTGCAGCCGCCAGCAGGGTGTGCAGGGCGGCCAGGCTGAGATCCGGCATGTCCACCGGGCAGAGCAGCAGGCGCTCGTTGGGATGGTGTTCCATCAGCCGGTGCAGGGCCAGCAGGGGCCCCTCCCAGGGGGGCGGTTCGGCGATCCGTTCCAGGCAAACGCCGCGCGCTTTGAGCTCGGTCTGCAGCGCCTTGGCCAGGTCCAGATGGGCCGGATGGCGGCTCAGCAGGGTGATCGGCATCTGCAGTTGGGCCAGCAGGCGCAGGCTGCGCTCCAGCCAGGTGCCGCCCTCGGGGTGGGGCAGCAGCGCCTTGTCGCGGCCCATGCGCCGGCTCTCGCCACCGCTGAGCAGGCAGGCGCGCAGGGGCAGCTGTAGCAACGGCTGCCAGGCCGGTGGCCGCTCCCCCATAGGGTCCCGCCGCTCCCCCGATTGCTCCATGGCTCTGCCTCCCCACACCACGGCCCTGCTCGACGCCAAGCGCCGCAGCGGTCTCAGCTTCGCCGACCTGGGCGCCTGCCTGGGGCAGGACGAGGTGTGGACCGCCAGCCTGCTCTACGGGCAGGCCACCGCTTCAGCCGATCAGGCCGAGGCGCTGCTGGAGGCCTTGCAGATCGCGGGGCCGGAGCGCGACGCCCTGGCTGCGGCCCTCAGCACCTATCCGGTAAAGGGTGCCCTGGATCCGGTGATCCCCACCGACCCGCTGCTCTATCGCTTCTACGAGATTCTGCAGGTGTATGGCCTGCCGCTCAAAGACGTGATCCAGGAGCAATTCGGCGACGGGATCATGTCGGCGATCGACTTCAGCCTCAAGGTCGCCAAGCAGGAGGACCCCAAGGGCGATCGGGTGGTGGTGACGATGAACGGCAAGTTTCTGCCCTACCGCAAGTGGTGAAGGGGCCGGCCGGGCAGCCGCTCAGGCAGGTCCGGCCACCAACCCGAACTCGGCCAGGGCCCGCGGCAGGTTGCGGTGCTCGTGGCCGGGGTGGCTGAGTTTCACCAGGGCGAAGCGTTGCAGCTCGGTGAGCTCTGCCCAGCCGCCGGCCCGCACCCCTAGACCCAGCTGGGCGCAGGAGGCGGCCAGCACGTCGGGCAGCTCCTCGCTTTGCTGCCAAGGCTCCCCGCTGGGGAGTGGCAGCAGCTTGGCCTGGCCGGCGCTGAGGCTGGTGGTGCGCCCCAGCAGGTGCTCACGCAACGCTGCGATGGCGGCGGCATCGTCGGCCCAGGCCAGCAGCTCGCCCCTCTCGGCTTCGCCCAGCTCGCTCCAGTGCTGGAGCTTGAGCTTCACGCCGGCCAGATCCAGCTTGCGCCGCACCGCCATCGGGATGCAGCGCAGATCGGCGGTGAAGTCGGCCTCAAAGCCGAAGCAGGTGCTGGCCAGGGATGTGCTCAGGGGAACCGCGGCAGCAAGCGCCACCAGGTAACAACCGCCACCATCATCGGGTGCCCCGGCTTGGTCGAATGGCGTGATGGCCAGTGATCCCGCCGCCAGCCCAGTTGCCAGCCCGGTCGCCAGTTCAGCTGCCCGGGCCCAGTGTCCCTACTGCGGCGTGGGCTGCGGCCTGGAGCTAAAGCCCCCTCTCGACGCTGCTGCTACCGAGCCCGGCGGCACCTGGACGGCCCGCGGCGACCGCCACCACCCGTCGTCCCTGGGTCAGGTGTGCGTCAAAGGCGCCACGGTGGGGGAAACCCTGCACCGCAACCGGCTCACCACGCCCCTCTGGCGCCAGCGCACCGATCAGCCCTTTGCGCCGATCAGCTGGGAGCGGGCCTTCACCCTCCTGGTGGAGCGCATCCAGGCCACCCTGGCCAGCCAGGGGCCCCAGGCGCTGGCGATCTACGGCTCCGGCCAGTTCCTCTGCGAGGACTACTACGTGGCCAACAAGCTGCTCAAGGGGGCCTTGGGCAGCAACAACTTCGACGCCAACTCGCGGCTGTGCATGAGTTCGGCGGTGGCCGGCTACGCCCGCAGCCTGGGCTCCGATGGCCCGCCCTGCTGCTACGACGACCTCGACCTGGCCGATCTGGTGCTGCTGATCGGCACCAACACGGCCGAGTGCCACCCGGTGCTGTTCCAGCGGCTGCTCAAGCGCCGGCGCAAGGGGGATGGGCCGCGGCTGGTGGTGGTGGATCCGCGCGCCACCGCCACCAGTGATGCGTCGGATCTGCACCTGGCGATCGCCCCCGGCACCGACTTGGCCCTGCTCTGTGGCCTGGGTCATCTGCTGCTGAATCGGGGCGGCGTGGATCGGGCTTTTGTGGCCGCCCACACCGAGGGTTTTGCCGAGCTGGAGGTGCTGTGGCGGGCCTGGGAGCCGGCGCGGGCGGCGGCGGTGTGCGGCATTGCCGAAGCCGATCTGGAGCTGCTGGCCGATTGGTGGTGTGAGGCCGCATCTGCGCTCAGCCTGTGGTCGATGGGGGTGAACCAGAGCCGCGAGGGCACCGCCACCGTGGCCGGGATCTGCAACCTGCACCTGGTGAGCGGCCAGATCGGCCGGCCTGGTGTCGGGCCCTTCTCGCTCACGGGCCAGCCCAACGCCATGGGCGGCCGCGAGGTGGGCGGCCTGGCCCAGCTGCTGCCCGGCTATCGCTCCGTGGCCAACCCGGAGCACCGCGCCGAGGTGGAGCGCCACTGGGGCTTCGCGCCCGGCTCGATCGCCCCTGAGCCGGGCCTGGCGGTGTGGCAGCAGATCGAGGCGATGGAGCGCGGGGAGCTGGGGCTGTGGTGGGTGGCGGCCACCAATCCGCTGGTGAGCTTGCCGTCGCTGGATCGGGTGCGGGCGGCGGTGGCGAACTGCCCCCTGGTGGTGCTGAGCGAGGCCTATGCCGGCACCGAAACCGAAGCGGTAGCCCACCTGGTGCTGCCGGCGGCCCAGTGGAGCGAGAAGCAGGGGGTGATGGTCAACTCCGAGCGCCGCGTCACCCTCTGTTCTGCCTTTCGCGAGCCCCCGGGCGAGGCCCGCCCCGACTGGGCGATCTTCGCGGAGCTGGGCCGTCGACTCGGATTCGGCGATGCGTTCAACTACGGCTCCGCTGCCGAGGTGTACGCGGAGTTCGTGGCGCTCACCACCGGCCGGCTGTGCGACAGCAGTGGCCTCAGCCACCAACTCCTGGCCGACCACGGCCCCCAGCAGTGGCCGTTTCCTGCCGGCACGGAGCCAGGCGGCGGTCAGGCGCGGCTCTACACCGAAACCGGCTGCGATGGCCGTCGCTTCCCCACGCCCTCCGGTAAGGCCCGTCTCTGGGCCGATCCGCCGCTTGGCCTGGCTGAGCCGCCCGATGCCGCCTATCCCCTGGTGCTCACCGTGGGGCGCGTGCTGGGCCACTGGCACACGATGACCCGCACCGCCCACGTGGCCCGGGTCGCCAAAGCCCATCCCGAACCCCTGCTGGAGGTGCATCCCGACGATGCCGCCCGCGCCGGGCTTGATGAGGGGCGTCTTGCCCAGGTCCATTCCCGCCGTGGCTCCCTCAGTGTGAAGGTGCTGCTCACGGAGCGCATTCGCCCCGGCACGGTGTTTCTGCCGATGCACTGGGGTGCCTCCCAGGGGGAGCTGGCTTGCGAGGCCAACCGGCTGATGCACGAGCTGGGCTGCCCGATTTCCAAGCAGCCCGAGCTCAAGGGGGCGGCGGTGGCCCTCACTCCCGGCTGAGGGCATCCGCCCCTGGCTGTGGAGTGTTCAGTCCACGTCGTGGGCGTAACGCCGGTAGAGGAAATCGAGGGCGTGGTTGCGCAGCTGGCCGTAGCGAGGGTCGTCCTGAATGGCTTCGTAGCGCCGCGGGCGCTCAAAGGGCACCGCCAGGATTTCACCGATGGTGGCTGAAGGTCCGTTGGTCATCATCACGATTCGATCGGCCAGGAACAGGGCCTCGTCGATGTCGTGGGTGATCATCAGCACGGTGGGTTTCTGCTCGCGCCAGATCGCCAGCAGCTCCTCCTGCAGCTCTTCCTTGGTGATCGCATCCAGCGCACCGAAGGGTTCATCCAGCACCAGCACCGCCGGCGACACCGCCAGGGCCCGGGCGATCGCCACCCGCTGGCGCATGCCACCGGAGAGTTGGCCCGGTCGCTTGCTGTTGGCCTCGATCAGCCCCACCATCTCCAGGTGGTGGGCCACCACGTCGCGGCGGCTGGAAGCATCGAGCTCGGGTCGGGCTGCCTGCACGGCCATCTCCACGTTCTGCCACACCGTGAGCCAGGGCAGCAGCGAGTAGTTCTGGAACACCACCATCCGGTCGGGGCCGGGCCGCTCGATCGGGGTGCCCTGAAGATTCACGCTGCCGCTGCTGGGCTGCAGAAAGCCCGACACCATGTTCAGCAGGGTGCTCTTGCCGCAGCCGGAGTGGCCGATCACACAGAGAAACTCGCCCTGGTGTACCTGCAGGTTGATGTCGCGCAGCGCCTCGAAGGGGCCGCGGCGGGTGTGGAACACCTGGCCCACATCCCGGAATTCCAGGAAGGGCTGGCTGGTGGCGCTAGTCATCGGTGGGCGGCGGCTTGTTGTTTGAGACGGCGCTGCTCCTGCAGGAAATGGATCAGCTCGGCGCGCAGGTGGTAGTAGTCGGAGTGGTTCATCACCTCCAGCCGGTCGCGGGGGCGTGGCAGGGGCACGTCCACGATCCGGCCGATGCGGGCGGCGGGGCCATTGCTCAGGCACACCACCCGGTCGGAGAGCAGCAGGGCCTCATCCACGTCGTGGGTCACCATCACCGCGGTGAGCCCCGACTCCTGGCAGATCTGCATCAACTGTTGCTGCAGGTTGCCGCGGGTGAGCGCATCGAGGGCCCCAAAGGGTTCATCGAGCAGCAGCAGCTTGGGCCGGATGGCCAGGGCGCGGGCGATGGCGACCCTTTGTTTCATGCCGCCCGATAGTTCGGCCGGAAATTTGTGGGTGGCTGCGCTGAGATTCACCAGCTGGATGTTGCGCTCCACGGTGTCCTGTCGCTCCGCCGCGCTCAGCTGGGGATACACGGTGTCCACCGCAAGCGCGATGTTGTCGCGCACCGTGAGCCAGGGCAGCAGCGAGTAGTTCTGAAACACCACCATCCGATCCGGGCCAGGATCGGTCACCTGGCGCCCGTTCACCAGGATGCCGCCTTCGCTGGCCTGGCTGAGGCCGGCCAGCAGATTCAGCAAGGTGCTTTTGCCGCAGCCGGAATGGCCGATCAGCGATACGAATTCCCCCTCGGCGATGTCGAGATCGATGCGATCGAGGGCCACGTAGCGACCGCCGTCATCCAGGGGAAACGCCTGGCTTACAGCGTCAACAGTGATCAGGCCTGAGGGCGTTGCCATCTCAGTTCGCCCCCTTGCTCACCTTGCGGCCCACCCAGGCCACCAGTCGATCGAGGATCAGGCCCACCACACCCACATACACGATCGCCAGGATGATCTGGCTGGAGCTGGCGTCACCGCCTGCGTTGTACGCGTCCCAAATGAAATAGCCAATGCCGCCGTCGGCCTTGAGCATTTCAGCGGCCACGATCGCCAACCAGGCCAGACCCACGGCGATCCTCAGACCGGTGAAGACGTAGGGCACGGTGGCGGGGATCACGATGTTGCGGATGTAGGAGCGCTTGCTCAGGCGCAACACTCTGGCCACATTGGTGTAGTCCTGAGGGATCTCCTTGATGCCCACGGCAGTGTTGATGATGATCGGCCAGATGGCGGTGATGAAGATCACGAAAATCGCCGAGGTGTTGGCGTCCTGAAACACCATCAGTGAGATCGGAAACCAGGCCAGGGGTGGCACGGTGCGCAGCACCTGGATCACGGGATCCAAGCCCTTGCCGATGAACCGATTAAGGCCAAGAACACCACCGATGGCGATGCCAACCAGTGCGGCGAGGCCATAACCCAGGGCCACGCGCTGCAGCGAGATCAGGATCTGCCAGCCCAGGCCCTTGCTGGTGCCGCCGTCATCAAAGAACGGCTGGCTGATGTAGGGATCCCAGGTGTCCACGATCACATTGATCGGCCCCGGCAGGCGTGCCACACCCAGCACCAGCGACACGATCTGCCAGGCGATCAAAAACCCGCCAATGCAGATTAGATAGGGCATCAGGCTGCGCAGGCCAGGCTGTAGGCGGCGCAATCTGGAGGAGCGTCTGGAGTGGGTCGCGGGAGTGAGAGTGGTCATCGTGGACGTCGGTCAAGTCAAAGAGATCGGCAGCAATCGCTGTCGAAGCGGTCGTGGAGGCTGCGATGAGCAGCAATTGAGCTAGGACGGGGAGCGCTGAGACTCCCCTCAAAGCCTTATCGCATCGCCTTGATCTTGAGGCTGTCGAGGTAGGCCTTCGGGTTTTCGGGATCGAACACCACCCCGTCAAAGAAGGTTTCCTTGCCGCGGGAATCGCTGGCGGGGATTGCGGCCTGCTGGCCGATGGCCGCGGCGGCTTCCTTCCAGAGGTCGGCGCGGTTCACCTTGTTCACCAGGGCGTCGATGTCGGTGTTGGCAGGCAGGTAGCCCCAGCGCATGTCTTCGGTCACAAACCACTTGTCGTGGCTCTTGAAGGGGAAGGAAGCGTTCTCACTCCAGAAGCGCATTTTCAGGGGGCTGTTCTTCACCACCCGGCCATCGCCGTAGTCAATGTCGCCGGCGAGGCGTGGCTTGATGTCGGCCACGCTGGCCTTGAAGTACTTGTCCTTCGAGGTGATCTCGCAGAGCTCGTCGAGGTTGGCGGGGTCTTCACACCACATCTGGGCTTCCTGCACGGCCATCAGCAGGGCCTTGGCAGCCTTGGGGTTCTGGTCCACCCAGTCGGCCCGCATCGAGAAGGCCTTCTCCGGGTGAAGATTCCACAGTTCACCGGTCACGGCAGCGGTGTAGCCCAGCTTTTTGTTCACCAGGCGCTGGTTCCAGGGCTCACCCACGCAGAAGGTGTCCATGGTGCCGGTCTGCATGTTGGCCACCATCTGCGGCGGCGGCACCACCACCAGATCAGCGTCCTTGTTGGGGTCGATGCCGTTGGCGGCGAGCCAGTAGCGCATCCACAGGTCGTGGGTGCCGCCTGGGAAGGTGACGGCGGCCTTGAACTTTTTGCCCTTGCCGCTGGCCTGCTGGGCCGCCTTGGTCAGGCCGGCCTTGTTGTCGATGGTCAGTTTGTCGGCGAGGAAGTCCTTCGATACCGACAGGCCCTGACCCTGCAGGTTGAGCCGCGCCAGGGTGACCATCGGCAGCGGCTGCTTGCTCTTGGTGATCGTGCCGGCGGTGAGCAGCAGCGGCATGGGCGAGAGGATGTGGGCGCCATCGATGCCGCCCTTGGCGCTGCCAAGTTCCAGGTTGTCGCGGGTGACGGCCCAGGAGGTCTGTTTGACCACGTTCACCTCAGGCATGCCGTGCTTGGCGAACAGGCCCTTCTCCTTGGCGATGATCAGTGGGGCGGCGTCGGTGAGGGCGATGAAGCCCAGGGTGGCGCCGGTCACCTCGGGGGCATTCGACCCGGTCGCGGCGCTCTTGCTGGAGGGCTTGCTGCCGCCGCCGCAGGCAGCCAGCCACAGGGTGCCGGCGGCTGAGCCAGCTGCGGTGATCAGAAACTTGCGGCGGGAAAGATTCGACATGGCGTGTTGATGGGTGTTGCCGGAGTGACGGCTCAGCACTCCGGACGGGCTCCACAACAAAGCGCTCCGTGCCGGCGTTGGATTCAGCCGGCGCAAAAGCTGACCGGCCCATCCAAAACACCACAACCGCCAACGCTTTGAGAGTTGCTGTTGTTACCGATCCGCAGGTTTGACCCTGCAGGTTCGACCTCAGCGCGCCAGGGTTTGACGCAGCCGTTCGCCGCTGCGGGCTGCGATCAGGGCCTTGGCCTGGTCGAGGCCTGCGTCAAGGGTGTCGAACTGATTCGCCAACCACAGGTAAGACCCGAGATTCCAGAGCAGGGCCAGGGCCAGGGGGCCTTCCCCCTGGAGGGCGTTCAGGGCGTCCTGGCGCCAGATGTCGAGGTTTTGCCAGGGGGCATCGTCGCTGTGGCAGCCGTGGTCGCGTGGGTGCAGCAGGTTGCGGTCCACCGCACCTTCGTGCAGCCTTGCGGTGATTCCGGCTCGGCTGGTGGGCAGATCGGTGGAGCCCTCCAGACCTTTCACCGTGAGCACATCGGTTTCACCCGCTGCTGCCAGGGCCTCCCAGGCCCGTTTTTCCGTGGGGGGATGCACGAAGCCGCTCACCAGCAGATGGTCGCCCTGATGGGGTGTCCAGAGCAGTTCCAGGCTGGCAACCGGTGGGCGTTTGCCGATTTCGTCGCGCACCGGCAGCAGGCGTTCGGCTGCGGCGAACTGGTCCGGTTGGTGCGTCAGCGCCAGGTTGTGCTGGTGCAGCCGCTCCTGCACCGCCTCCAGGCTCCGGCCCTGCCAGTGGATGCCCAGGGCGGCGAACAGCTCCACCAGGGTGACGCCGAACTTCACCGGCATCGGGTCTCCCCCGTGCAGCACCACAGGTAGCCCGCTGCTGGCCAGCATCAGGGCTGTCAGCGGCAGCAGCGGTGCTGTGCGATTGCGGCCGTCGTAGGGCACACCAAAGCAGATGGCGCGGCGGCCGGGTGTCTGGAGCACCGGGCCATGGCTGCGATAGCTGTCGAGCATGCCGGTCAGTTCGATCGGCAGCGGCCGGCGGATGCGGTGGGCAATCAGGAAAGCCCCCAGCTGGGCGTCACTCACCCGGCCCTGGAGCATCAGATCCATGGCTTCCCGGGCCTCCTCGCGACTGAGCCCGGTGCTGGTGTGCTCGCCGCTACCCACCTTGCCGATCAGCTGACGGAAGCGCGCCCTTTCGGGGCCGAGGGCCTCCAGCCGCTGCCTCTGCCGGCCATCACCGCTGGCCGCAGCACCCTCAGCTGGCGTGACCGAAGTGGTTGGTAGCGGTTGCAACACGGAAGGGCGGCCTGTCGGCAGAAGATGTCGCCATCTCCAGCTTGGAGATTCTCAGACATCGGGTGGTCGCAGTTTTTCCAGTCGCCGCCTGGCCATCCTGTTTCGTTTTATTCCCAGCGGCGCAGCCCTCATTGGCGTTGGCTCGGACCCTCCGCAGTCCCCTCTGTGGTGGATCTTCCGTCGACGTTCGCCCCGTTGCAGCCGCCTGCCATGACCCTGCCGTCCGCCTCCCTGCCCGATGCCGCGGCAGCGGACCAGCCCCTGCTCAGCAAGATCGAGCAGGCCAAGGCCGAGCTCTGTGGCCTGGAGTTGGCCCCCCGGCTCGAGGAGCTGGGACGCCAGGGCTGGGAGAACCTCGATGAAGCCACCCTCACGATCCGGCTGAAGTGGTTGGGGATCTTCTTCCGGCCCGTCACCCCGGGCCGTTTCATGGTGCGGTTGCGCCTGCCGAATGGGGTGATCCGTGCCGAGCAGCTGGCGCTGCTGGCCGAGGCGATCGACCGCTGCGGCGAGCACGGCAGCGCCGACCTCACCACCCGCCAGAACATTCAGCTGCGGGGCCTGTTGCTGGAGGACATGGCGCCGCTGATGGCCCAGCTGGAGCGCGTTGGGCTCACCAGCCGCCAGTCGGGCCACGACAACCCCCGCAACATCACCGGCAACCCCCTGGCTGGCATCGACCCCGAGGAGATCATCGACACCCGGCCCCTGGTGGATGCCATCCAGGCGGCGCTGCTGGGTCCGGCGGGTCCGCGCAATCTGCCCCGCAAGTTCAATGTGGCCGTGGGCGGCGCCCCTGACAGCTTCCTGCTCCACAACGACCTGGCCTTCCTGCCGGCCCTGCGCGAGGGCGAGCTGGGCTTCACCGTGATGGTGGGGGGCTTCTTCTCGGCCCAGCGCAACGAACTGGCCATGCCCTTGGGGCTCTGGTTGCGGGCAGAGCAATTACCGGGCTTCACCCTGGCGGTGTTGCATCACTTCGAGAGCGAAGGCAACCGCCAGCAGCGCAACAAGAGCCGCCTGATGTATCTGATCGACCAGCTCGGCCTGGAGGCCTACCGCCAGGCGGTGCTCAGCACCTGGGTGGAGCTGGCGACGGAGCTGGCCGGCGCTTCGGTCGAGGCCTTTCCCCATGACGGCAGCCATCTGGTCAACCGGGCGCCCCGCGATGGCCTGGGTGTGCAGCACCAGAAGCAGGCGGGCCTGCACTGGGTGGGTCTGCACGTGCCGATGGGCCGCCTCAATGCGGAGGCGATGACGGAACTGGCCAGCCTGGCTAGCACCTACGGCAGCGGCGAGCTGCGGCTCACCGAGGCCCAGAACGCCCTGATCGTCAATGTGCCGTCCGAGCGCCTTGAGGCCCTGCTGGCTGAGCCCCTGCTCCAGCGCTTCCGCCCCGATCCCTCGCCCCTGCAGGCCGAGGCGGTGAGCTGCACCGGCAACGCCTACTGCAGCTTCGCCTTAATTCCCACGAAGGGCACGGCCCAAGCGGTGCTCGAGGAGCTGGAGCAGCGGATCGAGCTGCCCCATGCCGTACGCCTGCACTGGACCGGCTGTCCGAACGCCTGCGGTCAGCCCTACATGGGCCAGATCGGCCTGATGGGGGCCAAGGCCCGCAAGGACGGCCAGATGGTGGAGGCCGCCAAGATCTTTCTGGGCGGCGCGATGGACGCCGAGCCCAGGTTGGCCGAGTTGCATGACAAGGGCGTGCCCCTCAGTGACCTGCCGGATGTGCTGGAGCAGCTGCTCGTGGAGCGCTTCGGGGCCCGCCGCCGCGGTGCGGCAGCCTGAAGCGGGCACGGCCATGGGGGCGCGGCTGTTGGCACAGGGCGGTGAACTGTTGATCCAGCGGCTCCAGTTGGGTCGCATCGCTGAGGTTCTGTCCGCCGTAGAGCAGCCAGGTGATGCGTTCGGGGTCGAGCTCAAGGGCGGCCACCTCCTGCCAGAGGCGTTCGCTGCGCTCCGAAGCTCCGGCTGCGCCCTGGACCTCCGCCAGTTGCCGCACCAGCAGAAACACCAGTTGCTGTTCCTTGCGCAGCAAGGCACTGGTGGCAAAGGTCCCGATCAGTGACACGTCTCCCTCCCGCTTGGATGGCTCACCGCAACCCAGTGCTAGACCCACATCAGGGCCCTGCCAGCGGCGGTCCACAAATCGTTGGTTCCCGACGGGAGGCGCCCCTGTCCAGTTCCGGGCTCGGTTTTGACGCCCCCTTGGATCCAGTGTTGCTGCCGGTCTGCGGCCACCCGGAGCGCTGGCCTGCGCTGCAGCGCCTGCGTCGCCATCCAGCCTGGGAGCTGGAGCCCTGGTTGCAGGCGATCGAAGCCGGCCGGCTGATGGTGGATGCCGACCTTTTGGCGGTCCTGGCCGAACGCCTTGATGGTCCTGCCTGTCTGCGGCTGCTGCGCTGGTGGGCTGAGCAGCCCCAGCCCGATCCGCGCTGGCCCGGGGTGTTGTGTCGGGTGCGGGATCCGGGCCTCGCCGCCTGGTTGCGGCGGCATCTGGCCAGCCCGGAGGCGGCGATGCCTGTGCCGTCGGACCGGGTGGCTGAAGCGGCGGCGCTGTTGCCGCTGCTCGGATTCCAGCGGCAGGCCGAGGACGGAGCGCTGTTGGCCGCCTGGGCCCTTGCCCCGTGGCCCGTGGCGGTGCGGAGCGCCGCCCTGGAGGGTCTGGCGGTGGGCCTGGCGGCCTGGCCGCTGCGCCCCCTGCGCCGTGTGTTGCAGGCTTTGGCCAGCGATTTGGATGCGGGCCTGGCCGCCACCGCCATCGATCTTCTGGCCCGCTTGCCCGGCGGGCGCGGGGCGTTGCTGGAGTTGCCCCCCCTGGCTCTGGATGCCGCCGTGGAGCAACGGCGTCAGCGGCGTTTGGCCGCCCTGCCGGCGGCCCCATTGCTGCTGGTGGTGCATGGCCGCGCCGGCGGGGTGGTGCCGGCCGAGCTCCAGGAGTTGGCGGCTGAGCTGGAGCAGCGCCGGCGCGCTCCGGTGTTGGTGCAGGCCCTCACCGGTGTGGCGCCATCTCTCCTGGAGGCCGATGGTTCTGAGGGGCTCAGAGCGCCACTCACCCTGGTGCCCCTGATGCTGTTGCCGGGCGGTCACGTGCGCCACGACATCCCAGCGATCGCGGCCCATTGGCGGCTGCAGGGACCCATGCGGCGGCTGCCATTTCTGGGGGCCTGGCCTGCCTGGCAGCGGGCCCTGGCCGAAGAGCTGGGGGCGTTGGCGGCCCGGGCCAAGGCACCGGTGAGCCAGCCCCTGCTGCTGCACCATCCCCTGGAGGGCCCTCTGGCCCGGCGCTTCCTCGCCCATCTGGAGGCGTGCACCGGCGCTCGTTGCGTGCCCGCTTCATACAGTGACCCAAATGGCGAGGGTCTCCTGAGCAGCCTGATCCCAGCCCCGATCGCCGGCGCTCCAGCACCGCCGCCCCTGCTGCCCCTGGCCCTGGCCGCCAACCGGCTCACCGACAGCCTGGCGTCCCTGGTGGGTCCGCCGCTGTTGCAGCGCCCCCGCTTCCGTCAGCTGCTGCTGGCTGAGCTGGAGGCCCTGCCATGAGCGCCACCAACCTGCCGGGCACCGGACCGGGCACGGTGTATCTGGTGGGGGCGGGCCCGGGGGATCCCGATCTGCTCACGGTGAAGGCCCAGCGCCTGCTGCAGCAGTGCGATGCCCTGGTGTACGACTCGCTGGTGCCCCGCGAGGTGCTGGCTTTGGTGCCAGACACCGCTGAGACGCATTTCGTGGGCAAACGCCGCGGCCACCACTCGGTGCCCCAGCCCTCCACCAATGCGGTGCTGGTGGAGCTGGCGGGCCGCTGCCGCTGTGTGGTGCGGCTCAAGGGAGGGGATCCGTTTGTGTTTGGCCGCGGTGGTGAGGAGGCCGCCCACCTGGAGCGCCAGGGGGTGCCTGTGCAGGTGGTGCCGGGGGTGACGGCGGGTATTGCGGCCCCGGCCTATCTCGGCATTCCGGTGACCCACCGGCGGGCCGGCAGCTCCGTCACGTTTGTGACCGGCCATGAGGAGATCGATAAAGCCCGCCCCGGCGTTGACTGGCGCGGCCTGGCCCGCAGCAGCGACGGCCTGGTGATCTACATGGGCCTGCACAACCTGCCCCACATCTGCGAGGAGCTGATCGCCGGGGGCCTCGATCCGTCAACGCCTGCCGCTGCGGTGCAGCAGGGGACGGTGCGCGGCCAGCGCTGGGTGATTGCCGAGTTGGCCCAGCTGGCGGTGGAGGTGTGCCGGGCCGAGTTGGCTTCCCCCTCAATCGTGGTGATCGGGGAAGTGGTGAATCAGCGGGTGGCCTCCTGTGCTCCCGAGCCCGCGGCGGTGGAGATGCCAATCCCCTTCTGAGCCAGCCAGGCCCAACCAGCCAGGCAACTGGTCTGTGGACAGGGGGATTGGGTAGTCGATGCAACGGCCGGGATCAGGGGAGGTGCGGTTCATTGGGCCATTACTTCGATGCCGGCAAGTCGGCGCCTCTTCCCATGTCCGCCATCCCCAAGACGGCGCCGATGTTTGAACTGGTCCCCTATGAGAAGTTTCGCGATACCCCGGCTGTTCGCTTTTTCGATATCACCGTCGCCAGCTCGAATGCCCGCGATCTGGTGATCCACTCCGGTCCGGCAGTCAGCCCCCCTGATGAGGAGAAGACCGGCGCCTGGCAGTTTTATTTGCATCCCCACCAGGAGGACAACCTGCTCGCCCTGCATGGCGGGCGCACGTTTTATCTGGTGAATTTCGGCTGGAACTATCCCTTCCACATCGTGCGCCTCGAGACCGGCGGCGACATCCTGCGCATCCCGCCCGGCACCTTCCATCGTTCGGTGTCCGATCCCGATGGCTCGGTGGTGCTCAACCAGGCCGTGCGTGAGGAGGGTGCATCGGTGCAGCGTGAATTCCGCGTCTACAACAGTCGCCGCATTCCCCGGCTGTT
>Ga0194129_10001087_pt1 | contig 46926 bp, 74 predicted proteins | sample TA2KigCa35mmetaG_FD_150862 | JGI IMG/M metagenome (GOLD analysis project Ga0194129, IMG submission 150862) | Freshwater microbial communities from Lake Tanganyika, Tanzania - TA2015038 Kigoma Deep Cast 35m | ecosystem: Environmental > Aquatic > Freshwater > Lake | place: Tanzania: Lake...
AAAGAGGTATAAATATGAAAAAATTAGTTTCAATGCTTAAACAACTACTGGGTAGGCCAGAGGTCGCAAGCCTTAAGTCTGCCGTTAGTGACGCTGCGCAAAAAGCCGCACAGGATGTTGCAGCTTCTGCAAAAAAAGCCGCTGAGGAAGTGGCTAAGTCAGCGGAAAAAGCAGTTGATGAAGCTGTTGTTTCGGTAAAAAAAGCGGCAAAAAAGCCAGCGTCCAAAAAAACAGCTAAGAAAGCAAAATAGTGGCTCTTGCTAAATCAAGAAAAACCAGTAAAGACAAAAAGCCAAAACCGTCCAAATAAAAAGGAATTAAATAAATGGTAATTAAAAAGGGCAGTGAGACTTTTTCTGGTTACAACAAACCGAAACGCACTCCAAATCATCCCAAAAAAAGCCACGCTGTTTTGGCCAAGAGCGGATCTCGAGTAAAGCTTATTAGATTTGGTCAGCAGGGAGTGTCTGGTTCGCCAAAGAAAAAGGGCGAATCCGCATCATATCGCAGGCGTCGTGAGTCCTTTAAGGCTCGCCATGCAAAAAATATCAGTAAGGGTGTAATGTCCGCCGCTTATTGGGCCAACAAAGTTAAGTGGTAATATATAATCAATCTAATTACTAATTAGAAAGACAATGAAATAAAAGAAGGAGAAAACAGTGCCTAAAGTAGGAGATACGATGTTTGCGTATACAATGGTTGGCCAAAAAAAAGCCAAGGCATACGCAAAAAAGACAGGTAAAAAAATGACAAAAAAGAAATCTTCAAAAAAGAAAATGGGATACTAATCATGGCTATGAAAAAGAAAATGCCAGCAAAGAAAGCTGGAGCAAAAAAGAGTGAAGCTGGTTTAACCGCTGCACAAAAAAAACTACCTCCTTTTATTAAGGCAGCTATTTTAAAGAAAAAAAAGAAAAAGTAATTTGTAACTTTAGCAGATAGAAAGGCGCAATATGCCAAAAGTAGAATGGGACATTGTAGTTCCGGTAAAACAACCCGCAGATCTTAAGGGTATTGCTCCCGGTAAACTGCCAGAATCTCTTCTTCGTCCAGCCGCTGGCGGCGGTAAACTGCATTGGCTTACTGCCGCAGCGTGGGGGGCCATGGTTGAGGCGGCAAAGGCAGATGGTGTAGAACTGAAGCCAGTTTCGGCTGGCGACACGTATCGCACCTATGAGTCACAGCTTACGGCGTTTAAGCAGCGTTACACAGATGTCCCAAATGGTAATTCTACTAGAACCTTTGAAGGCAAGAAGTGGTATAAAAAAGATCCTAAGCTAGCTTCTTTGGCGGCTCCCGGCACATCTCAGCACAATACTCGGACTGGCCGTCGACGTTCATACTGCCGGCGAACCAAAGCGTCTTAAGTGGCTTATTGCCAATGTTCGCAAGTTTGGATTTTCGTGGGAAGTAGTTCCCGAGGAACCCTGGCACCTGCGCTATACCGAACGGAGACAATCCTCCTGCGGCAGTAGCGGAATACATGGCAAAAAACAATATTGTTAAACCAACTTCAACGCCAATTATAAATCTTGCAACACCCAAGCCCCAAACCGCACACAAAGACGATGGGGGCGATCTTGATCCGGGCGATGGTGGCCCAAGAGTGGCTAAACTGCAGGAGGAGTTAGCTGAACGAGGCTATTACAAGGGGTTAGTTAATAGTCATTTCGATCAGGCTACACAAGATGCTGTTGTGGCTTATAAAAAGTCAAAAGGATACGGAGAAGGCCCCAAGGCCGGTAAGCGCGTTCTCGACGATTTGGGAATAGGTTTATAATGGAAGCAATAATTGTAGCCCTGGTTGGTGTTGTTGGTTCTATTCTTGTTGTCCTAATTGAAAAAGGTAGAAAAGAAAATACGAGAGATCACGCCGCAGTGGCTAGTCAGCTAGAAACAATAACCGATGTTCTTAAGGACATAGATGAAGATGTAGCCCATATCGAATCTAAAATAGATAATCATTTAGAAGATCACATACAGGCTAGTTTGGGTAAAGATAGTTTTAATAAACAGAAAAAATCAAATTATTATGGCGGAAAAAAAAGATAAAAAGTGGATTCAAAAAGCGATTAAAAGACCCGGCGCTTTTACCGCTAAAGCAAAAAAACGTAATATGACTGTTGCACAGTTTGCATCTAAGGTTTCTAAAAACCCTACGAAGTATAGTGCGTTAACAAGAAAACAAGCGGCGTTTGCAAAAACTTTAAGAAAGATTAACAAGAAAAAATAATGAAACATAAATTAAATTTATTTTTTAATAGGCATAATAATAAAATTACGCACTGCGCTTATTTTTTATTACACGCAATACAAATATTTTTAATAATTAAATTAATGTAAAGGATAAAAATAACAATGGCAAAAGTAAACAAACCAACTAAGCCAGCACTATGGTCAAGCGCTAAGTCGCAAGCTAGAGCTAAATTCGATGTGTATCCAAGCGCGTACGCAAACGCATGGGCAGTAAAAAAGTACAAGGCTATGGGTGGTGGATGGAGAACTGTATCCACAAAGAAGGCTAAAAGAAAGAAAAAGTAATGGCCTGCTGGAAGGGTTATAGCGCAAAAGGTATGAAGCTTAAAAATGGCAGAATGGTACCCAACTGTGTACCCAATAAATCATCCGGTAAATCAAGAAAAAGCAAGAAGAAATAAATAATGCCTGGACCCAAAGGTGTTGGTTTAACCAAATGGTTTGATCAAAAATGGGTTAACATTGGTGCGCCCAAAAAGAAGGGTAAGTATCAACCTTGCGGCACCTCTGGCAAAGGCGGGTCTGGATATGCCAAATGTGTCCCCGCGGCAAAGGCGGCTAGAATGTCCGCCAAACAGAAAAAAAGTGCAGTAAGAAGAAAAAGAGCTCAGGGGACCCCCCAAAAGGGTGTTAAAGGCCAGGCGCCAAGAAACGTGAGTACGTTTAAAAAATCAAAAAAGAAGTGATATAATAAACCAGTGTCACAAGATGATGTGTTTGACGGCTTCATGCCCGGTATCAGCGACATCGCCATTTCAAAAGTTACTGCATCGATAACCTCAAACGGCGATTTGTTAAATGTGCACTGCATAACCATCAAAGCTGGGGATAAAGATTATGTTTTTAGCATACAGCCACAAGATTTACAAAAATTATACTTTTTAATTTTGAAAGCTATGCTATAATGTGTGACTATGGGTGTTGTTCTACACAAAAATATTCACATAGGGAACATACCTTCGACTCCAGCGCAACCGCATTTTAAAAGCCCACTACTTTATCGAGCTGAACAATCTCTACTGCAGTATGCGTCTAAGTTTGGTCACCCAATTAGTTATGTTCAAGAACAAGCCGGTGCGTTAATACAAAATGTAATTCCCTGCCACAAAACGGAGTGGCAACAGATATCTACATCGTCTAAAGTTCAGTTGGCCCTTCACACGGAAGCCGCGTTTCATCCGTATAAACCGGATTATGTAATGCTCCTTTGCCTTAGGGGCGACCCTACCGCGGTTACGACATATGCGAATGTCGAAGATATAGTTTCCCAACTAAGCAGTGAGGTAATCCAATATCTAAAAGATCCAGCTTTCACCATTGGCGTTGATCAAAGTTTCAAATTGCCAGGAAAATCGTACAGATTGACGACATCACATCTTTTGGAGGAGGAAACGAAAGGTGAGTATAGTATGATTTATGATGAAGATCTTATGAAGCCAGTAAATATATTAGCGAGTATGGCTATAGATAAATTTGGAGAAGCTGTTTCTAATTGCGTCCAAGAAATTGTTTTAGAGACTGGCGATCTTTTAATTATAGACAATAATAAGACCATACATGGCAGAAAACCATTTCAACCCAAATATGACGGCACGGATAGATGGGTGCAAAGAATGTTGGTTAGGAGACAGCTCCCACCAAAAGATCAACTGGTCGACCATACTGTAATAACTTCATTTGAGGAGTAATTGATGGTTAGTGATTGGTCCGGGAATACAGTTATCGTTACTGCGGTTACTGGAGATTACGATTATTTTGTAGAACAAAAAATAATAAAAGGTGTTGATTATATTTATTTTACCGATAAAAATATAGCTGTTCCGCAGCCATGGATGCCAGTGTTATTGGGAGACGAACATCTTGATAATAGAAGAAGATCTAAAAGACCAAAGCTAAACCCCCATTCAATACCGCTTCTGACAAGTTATAAATATTTGATTTGGATTGATGGTGATATGGGAATAGCAAATGAAAACTTTGTTTTGGAAATTATGTCATATATGAATAATGGATTTGTTGTATCTCCACACTTTGACAATAGACATTGCGCTTACGGGGAAGCTACAATAAGACCACCCAAGTACGCAAAAGAACCACTTGATGAACAAGTTGCTTTTTATAAAAGTGAAAACTTTCCAGAACAATATGGCCTGTACGAGTGCGGCGTTTCGGTCAGAGATATGACAAATCCCGCAGTAAAAGAACTGGGAGAACTGTGGCATCAACAAAATTTAACCTGGTCTTATCAGGATCAGGTAAGTTTCCCGTATTGTCTTTGGAAAACTAAATTTGAACCAGATGTTTTACCAACAACTTGGCGTTCGATGAATTGGATTTATTTATCAGGTCATAAGAATCCAGACTAAAATGAAATGTTTTATTATAACTTTATTTGATAATAGTAAATCTGTCGAGCTTGCCACAAAAGCCTACGAGTCAGCTATTAAATATGATTATAAGCCTAGTTTTTTTGCAGCGTACAATGGAGAAACTTCCTTAAAATATTTACAAAGCTTAGACATAAATCCAATTTATGATCAATCAATATTTGGATTTAACACTCACTTATATTGGTGCAGCAAAGGTGGAACCAGGGGATGCTTTGCGTCTCATTATAAAATCTGGAATATGTGCGTTGAGTTAAATGAAAATATTATCGTGCTTGAACACGACGCAGTGCTTGTCCAAAAATGGCAGAACCCAGTATGGCAGGACGTTATGCATTTGGACAACGAGGGTTCACTTAGGAGGAGATCTCAAAGTGGGGTAAGCGATTTTTATAATGATATAAGACAGAACTCAGTATATAATATGGGGTTTAAAGCCGCTGAATATGGCGGAATTGTTTCCATGAATTGCGCATACGCCTATGCAATAACTCCACAAGGCTCTTTGAAATTAATTGAAGCCGCAAAAAATCATGGATGGTTTGCAGTAGATAGATTTATGAGAGAGCCAATAATATCCATTGACACAATTCATCCAAAATTAGCACTAGAACAACCTGAGGCATTGGAGATGTTTACAACATCTTTTTAATTCTGTCTTCTATAGTGCATACACAAAGTCACATACGGATTGACGGCCTAGGCGATTTATGTTATACTAATAGTATTATATTTTTATAAAAAAAGGCATTAAATTGAGTAGAGAATTAGCGCAAAAACTACCTAATTGGTTTCTTGACAGCCAAATTCAAAACAACTTTGAAAGATTACTTGCTGAATTCAAAGGTAAAGTTAATCTTCAATTTTTAGAAATTGGTTCGTTTTCTGGCAATAGTGCTGCATGGGTTATGGAAAATATATTGACAGACCCATCATGCAGATTGACATGTGTCGATCCCTGGAATGGCAACATAGCACATGAGGCGTTTAACTTTGCGGATGTTGAAGCGGCATTTGACCAACAGCTTGAGCCATATAAGGATAGATTGATTAAAAATAAAATGTATAGCGAAAATTATCTTATGGAAAATAGAGATAAACAGTTTGATTTTATTTACATCGACGGAGACCACATGCCACAGGCTTTCATGCTTGACGCCCTGCTTTCATGGGAGTTATTAAAACCGGGTGGACTAATGGCAATAGATGACTATGCATGGAGCCATCCACGTGGTGCGCAATATAACCCAAAACAATCAATGGATTTATTTGTTAGCATGTATTCAGAGCACTGCGTTGTCCTTGAAAAGGGATGGCAAATCTGGATCAGAAAAAATTCTAATTACGTTAGGCCAGAACACATACACGAATAGAGAAATATAAAAATATTTCTAATAATTTTAGTAGTTATTTGCTTGTTTGGTAATTCAGTAACAAGAAAATATGATATACTTGTTTCTACGAAGTCAAATGCAAGTTGCTGGCCTAAATAGTTGATGATACACCATTAACCACGAAGGCCAGTAAATTGAGCTACGAGATAGGGTGAAGTGTGTCCCAGGATGCGCTTCACCCTATTTTTTTATTACTATTAGCCTAGCCTAACTATACCGGGGGGTGCGGCTAGATGCCAAAATTATATTTGCGCAATGGATGGCTTGCGCTCCTGCCCGTATTTGCTTGGTTTATAGCGCTTATTCCAGCTACGACGGTCAAGGCTACAGCCAACTGCAATACCACCTACTCTGCCTCAAACTTCGTGTTCGGCGGAGTCGGGCAGGACAACGCCGGCACGATTCGCCTGACCTCAGCGTCAAACAGCCAGTTCGGCGCTATCTGGAACAAGACCCGCATCAACCTCGCCAACGACTTCTGCCTCACGGCTGAGGTGTACTTGGGGAACTACGACCCCGGCGCCGACGGTATGGCGTTCGTTATGCAACCGAATTCAACGGCGGCTGGCGGCTCGGGCGGTGGTCTCGGCTATCAGGGCATAACTCCGTCCTTTGTGGTTGAGTACGACACCTACTGGAACAGCGATGTTTCCGACCCTTACAACGACCACGTCGGGCTGATGAAAAACGGAAGTACCTATCACGTCGCCGCCTCACAGTGGGGTCAGAATCCGGTTGACGTCGGAAACATTGAGGACGGTCAGTGGCGCAAAACAAAAATTTTGTGGGAGTCAACGACTGACAAGATTTCGGTCTGGCTCGACAAAAACTATGACGGCGACATGGATGACGCGGGCGAGAAGTTGTTTGATGCGGTCTCGGTGAACCTTGAAGCCAACTTTAGCGGGGAGGTCTATTGGGGCTTCACCGCCGCGACCGGTGGGATGAACAACCTTCAGCAGGTGAGGAACATCACCTACACGGGAACCGCCCGAGTGAACACCGCTCCCACGGTGGCGACCGCACCGACGATTGCAGCTTCCATCGTCCGAAACACGGCTACAACCGCGTCATTTGTTTTGGCTGATGATGCAACCACGCAGGCACAGTGGACCTTCACGAAGTCCTCCAGCAACGAGACGGTAGTTCCGCTTGGTTCTATATCGGCTTCAATGTCAAGCGCAACTGCTGGAACTATCACAATAACTGCGGCGACGGCAGGTACATCAAATGTGACAGTAAATGCGGTGGATGCTGACGGTGCCTCGGTCGCAATGACCCTTGCGGTGACGGCGACCGCCCCTTCAATTGAAGTGACCAGCCTTCTTGACGACGGTTCGAGCGGAACCCTACGTTGGGCGATAACACAGGCGAACGCAACCTCGGGTGGTATTTATGACTCAATTATTTTTGGGGTGCAGGGCACGATAACTCTGACAAGTGATCTCCCCTCCATAACGGCAGGCGTGGTAATTACGGGTACAGGAATCAGTACCACCATTATCGACGGCAATAATCTTTACAGGGTTATCACGAACAGCGGAAGCCGCACAATTATCATCGAGGACATGACCCTCAAGCGTGGCAAAAACGCAGCGGGTGGTTTGGTCAACACAAACGGCGGAACCTTTACGGTCGACTCGGTCAAGTTCAGCGAACAGACCGGCAACTCGGCATGGTACCAATCAAATGCGACCGTCACGACGTTCGAGGACTGCGTGTTCGCCAACAACTACGTTGGCATCGGCTCGGACTACGGTTCCACCCCAACTTCGCTCAGCATGGCAGACGCCGACTACACGAACCGAATCTACATAAACGACGGGATTTTCACGGACAACACCACGGGTATAAGCACCGAGAGGTTTGTGAAGATAACCAACTCGGTGTTCACCAACAACACCACCGCCGCATCGCTGAGGGGCCTGAACAGGCAGCAGGTTTTGAATTCGTCATTCTCGGGCGGAACGCTTGGTCTGTACTTCTTTTCTTGGATTCCGACCTCTTGGGTTCCCGGCGCAAACAACCAGTATGTCTACAACAACTCGTTCAACGGGATCGCCACGGCAGTGCAGTTTGCCAATTCGTGGAACAACGGAGCGACGACCCTGAATGGTGTGAGTTCGAACTCGTTCTCCACCTCGTCGGGTAACTCGTTTGGCGCGACGACGCTCAACACGAACAATTTCTCGGGGTCGGGATATGTCTCCACGAACGACGTGATCACGGTCCCCACCACCACGACGACCACGACAACGACTACGACCACCACTACGACAACGACGACTACAACAACCGTTTACGTTCCGCCCGCAACAACAACTACCACAACTGTCTATGTTCCACCCGCAACAACAACAACTGTTCCGGAAACCACTACAACTACTGTTCCAGAGACAACCACAACAACAACTCTTCCTCAACCAGAGGAAACTACTACTACAGTTCCAGAAACTACTATTCCTCAGAAGAAAAAGGAACCTCAGCCTGAGGAGCCTGAAACAACTTCGACGACTCTTTCTGACGAGCCAGAACAATCCCCAGAAGAAGAACAGCAACAAGAAGAAACAGACCAAGAAGAACCTATACAAGAAGAAGCAGAATCATCACAAGATGAAGTGATAATAGAAAAAGACGCAACAACCGAAGAAATTTTGGATGCAATAGATGAAGCTAGTCCAGAAGAGCTTGCGGAAATAGTGGAACAAATCCAGCCAGACAAATTGGTTGAAGTTTTAGAAGAACTTTCGGAAGAAAAAACAACAGAACTTGTTGAGTCAATTAAAACTACCGAAGGACTAAGCAACGTTATTGAGGTTTTGACTGAAAAAGATGATGAACCCATAGCCGCAGCTGTAGCCGTAGCTGTTATTTTAAATGAAAACTTTAATAATGTTTCTACAGAAGCTGCTCAAGAAGTATTCGCTGCCATAGAGCCAGAGCTTTTTACCGAAGAACAGAAGTCTGAATTGTCAGAAGCTTTGACTGAAGCACCGGAAGAAATTAAAGAAGCTTTTGAAGAAGAAATTAATATATACGGAGAAGGCTTTGATGAGTATGTGCCAACGGGCTCTAACATAGACGTAGGAGACCGTAGAACGATCATAGCAGCCGCCACCGTAATATCCACAATAGGTACTGCAGCCGCTGCTACAGGGGCTTCTGGAGGCCCTAGGAGCCCTTCTGGCGGGTCTTCAGGAGGTGGGGGTAGTCCTGGTGGGGGTCAAACTTCTGGAGGTTCTGGAGACGCTGCTAGAAAGGAAGAAGAACTAGAAGAAGAAGAGGAAGAAGGCGGTGGAATAGAAGGCCCAGAAGGCGACGAAGAAGATATTATTTTAACAAGAAACAGTATATTTAATTACTATACAGAAGGGGGTATGGAAATGAAAAAAATGAATTGGTTTGGTTTGGGCAAAAAGGTATGGGAAATCACAGCTGGATTAGCCTTTACTTTAGCTGGTAGCTTTGTAATGTTTGTTACATTGTCCGGCGATACCAGAAAGATGGCGATCATCGCCACGGTGGTAGCCTTAAGCGTTCACTACATTCACGAGGTTTTAAAAAACGACAGTGAGTAAGATCTTGTTTCGAAGCAGAAATGATGATAGGATTGATGAGGTCAAATCGTCCGTAGAAAATTTTTTAATTGAAATATCTAAGGCTGAAAGGCAACTGTTTTCTTATGAAGAAATCGAAAATATTTTATTAGATATATATACTTTAACTACAAAAGATTAATTTATGGAACCAAATGTATATGATCCGGAAAATCCACAAGAATATGTCTATGACCCCGAGATAACCAATAAATGGTATTGGAATGAGCAATTATCTTAATGTAAATATACCAACCTTTTATGCGGGCATGGACAAAGCTTTTCTTTACGATGAGGACCCGGACCCGACTAACGAGCGTGTACCCGTAGAGGTGTTCATGTACACTTCAATACCACAGCGTTGTGGTTTGTTTAGCGTTATGACCGAGTACGGTAGCCAACATGCAAGAGTGCCGATTCAATATTTAACCAGCCTGTGGGTTGATACGCCCACCGCTTATCCGCTTGACTGGATACAGCTGTGGGATTCTATCTCTTATTACACATCGGTAAATATTATTGACTACTGCAAGAACCGTGGTGCCATGATATGGCTAAAGGATCACACTCAGCATAAGGCCAGGTACATGTTTACGCTCGACTGGTGCATGGGTCCCCAATATCAGGCGGGCTACGGCGAGTACGCCGCAGGCCACAAGTGTGGGCATGTGTTCGAGGGTGAGGGCGGACAGTTTTTTATACAACCAAACAACCGTGTACTGTGGATGGACCGGACGGAAGTTGGATTACGAAGAAGCTTGATAGACCAGACTGGCTTATATTCTCACGCGAATTTTCATGCGAGCACACTGGTTCACGTTGGGTTGCAGATTCTGATGAGGAACTTTATTTTTATAGATTTAAAGAAAGAGATTAACTTACAATTGTGAGCAAAAAAGGATTTTGGTTGAAATTATTTTGCAAGTAGTGCTATAATAGGAAGCATGATTTCTTACTTAGAAAAAATTAACAAGTAATGTCAGGACTTGCTAAAAAAGTAAGCATAATTACTTCTTCTACCGGAACAAATGAACTGCGTAAGGCTTGTGAGTCTGTTCTAAATCAAAATTATCCTGATATTAATTATGTGATTGTTGCAGATGGTCCAAAATTTCATTCAAAAGTAAAAAAACAAATCAAAGAATTTAAAGATAGATTATTGTTATTTAATCTACCAGAAAATACTGGAGCCAATGGAATAGGCGGCTACAGGGTGTATACAGCCTTTTCTTTTTTAGTTAACTCAGATTACATTTGTTTCTTGGATGAAGATAATTGGTTAGATAGCAATCATATTTCTTCTCTTGTTGAAACAATGCAGTCGGATACAAAATTAGATTGGTGCTATTCGTTGAGAAAAGTTTATACCAAAGATGAAAAGTATTTATTTAATGACGATTGTGAATCATTGGGCAGGTGGCCAGTTTGGAATTCTGAAAAGAATTATCATGTTGATATAGGTGCTTACTTTTTTAAGACAGAATTTATAAGATCATTTATAAGTGTTTTAAATAAACCCATAATAGGAGACAGAGTATTGTTGGCTCACCTACTTAGGTATAGTACCGACAATTTTAAATGCTCTGGCAAATATACCCTTAACTATAGGCTTGGTGGTAATCCTAATTCCGTTTCAAAAGAATTTTTTGTTACTGGAAATGAAAAAATGAAAGAAGTTTATCCAGAAAAATTTCCCTGGATTGATTACTCTTCTGGGTTGTCTTGATTTTCTTCTTTGTTTCTTCCAGTCGAAATCATTAGACCGGCTAATGTGCCGGTTATGAATGTGGCAACACTTGAGAGCACGCCAAAAAACATTTTATCATTCTCTGATTGAACACCTATAGGTTGGGTAACAAATACCAATGCATACAGCACTCCAGCAGTTGTCATTGCCAGCACTCCAGCAAGAACGCAACCAACTACAAATTTTAAACGCGCATCAAGTTCTTCTGGACTAAACTTTTTCTTATTCGTCATCTGTTTTTTCTTCCCAATCGAATCCAACAAGATCCTTTGAGCACGCACCATCCACTTTGCACATTGGCGGATTGCACTCTTCATTTTCCCAGTTTATGGGGTCTTGACACGAGTAGCGATAAGAACCGTCGTAACCGCAAGAAGCAACGAGGAGAGCAAGACCCAGCCCAAGACTAAGCCTTCTCATCGGCTTTCGCCTTTGCCTTTTTATCTACCTTGTTGAAAACTTCGTTTATCTCTGCGTTGCTCAGCTTGCCGTCCTCGAGGAACGCCCTCGACAGGCCTTCCACGACTACTGCAACCCCTGCGATTCCAGCCATGAATACGGCTTTAAGTATTGGAACACCAGCAATTGTTCCTGCACCGATAACACCAAGACCAGATGCGGCGAAAGTAGCAAGAATTCTAAGAAGGACATTAATGAGCAGATCTTTTTTCATATCTAGTATATAGTAAACAATTAATTATCAATCAGCCACATTTCCAGAGTTCGCTAATGAAGAGTCGTATTTGGCTATAATCTTTTCCCATTTTAATATTTCTTTTTCAATTTTTATAATTTCTTTTTTTATTTTTTTAAATTCTTTTAAATCTTCCGTTATAGTTTTTATAATATCATCAATATCAAAGTCCATATTAACTCCTATTTTGTTCCCGTTATTTCGCATGATCTATTTAAAACTTTACCTTCTTCGGTAGTCGGATCCACCCCAGCATAGGGAGAATCGTCGGCTACAGCTTCAGACTTTATTTTTTTAAAATCTACTTCCAGTTTCATTAAAGTAAATTCAAGAGCCGTCGCCCTTTTTCGAGAAAGTTCTTCTCTATTGGTTCTCTTCCCGTCTCCCGAAGATCTACATACAAGTTTTAAATTGGTATAAAATCCAGAATTTACCCTGTTTACATATGTCTCGATACAGGTTGTTTCCTCCATCAAAAACTTGTCAGAGTCTTTAATGAAAAGAACTAGACATGGGGATTCATCTATTTTGACTGAAGTAGTTGTTGTTTGGATAGAAGTTGTGTCAACTACTTCTTCAATTATTTCTTTTGACTTTGGCCAAAAAATATAAGCCAATATACTCAATGCCACCAGGGCGGTTGCCGATCTTGCAATGATTTTTCTTAGTTTATCGTTCATGAATTTTTTTCTACCTTTTTACTAACTCTAATAAAATTTTTTCTAGCCATTGATTCTCTATTTTTTGCAGCTTTTATAAAATGATCGTACACATCAGTATACCAGTAAGCTACGGCAGATATGACTAATCCGATTGTTGTTGCAGCTAGCGATAGTATAAATTTGTCCGCATAATCAAGTTCTTTCTGGCTGAATCTTGCCCCGGTGGCAAGTGTGGTTAAAAGCAGGAACAATACAACATTTATCCCCATGGTATCTTTTGCTGTTGATTTATTGTAGACTTCTATTTCTTTTTCCGTTACATTTTGTTTGTTTTTTCTTTTTTTAACAAGCATTTTAATCGCGTAAGCCGAACCTAATTGCGCGCATATAAACGCATAAGAGAAAGACATGATAACGGCGGAAGCTCTTTCGGCTCTTTCCGCCCAAATGTCTTGTCCAAATTTTCCAACAAAAATATCTTTCCATAATAAGAAGTCAAAAACTAAACCCACCACAACTGAGAACCAAATTATTTCCGACCCGTAATTAGAAGTATTGGAAGAGTACGGGTAAAGCTGCTGCTTTGTTTCTTGGTAATTTTCTTGCGACTGTTGATATTCCCTATACGACATTTCGTATTCTGATATCAGTTCTTTTTTTTGTATTTCTTTTGGAGAATTAGCTTCTTGAAGTTTTTTTTCTAAATCCTGTTTTACATTTTTTAATTCTTGATTTTCAAATTCGTATTTAGAATATTTATCCTGAAGCCTATTAACCAACTTGCCAAAAAGTTTTTTATTCTTAGGGGAAAGTAAATTTATATCATCATCAAACTGTTCGTAGTTACTCATCTCTATTCCTCAATAAAAATGCATTCGCCCGGACATTCTTCTGCGGCTTCTACTACATCATCCAGCCTGTCGTCGGCGAAAAAAGCCGTGCCAGCGGCGCCTTCTGGGTTCCCTCGCGCTTTTGAAAATATCTTCCCATTCTCCTGCACGTACGCCAATCCATCCTCCAGCATGATGAATACATCGGGGGCTATTTCTACGCATAGACCATCGCCAGTACATAAATCTTGGTCAATCCAAACTTTCATGAAAATTATTCTTCTTCATCCATGTCTTCTTCGTCATCGTCTTTCATCGTACTTTTAACGACGCCGTCTGGAATGGCAGCGAGCCTACAATAGCCACCTGGTTCTATTTTATTTTTTACAACCCTACAGACATAGTCAGACTCGTGAAGTACGCAGTTTTCACAGCGCACACCTATCTCATAGTTGTCGTTTTCTTCTTCGGAAACATAGCCAACCCATATACCATTGCCATCGTTGTTTGAAAGCTTTCCATATTTTTGAGCTATAGAAAGTAAAGAGTTAGCAAATTCTCTTTCAGCTGCGGACATCTTAACCTTGCTCATGTCCATATGAGAGCCATTCTTAGCTGGCTTTTTAACAGCTTCGCTAATATTTTTAACTATATTTTTTTGATAGCCTAGCTCAGATAGCCAATGATTTGCCATAAATCCTCTTTTAAAATTTGGTAATATAGTAGCATTTAAATCAAGTATTTGCAACTCAAATACCGTTGTTTAAATTGCGGGTTTATCTGTTTCTTCTTCTTGAATAACCATAACCCAAAGCTCCTGCTCCCAACGTTGCTGCTAACGCAGTCATTTTTATATTTTTTGGATCTCTAATAAGATTTTCGGCAACGGATAGCTGCCTGAATGTTGTTCTTGCGGAGCTTGCCTTAGCGGTTTGAGCCACCCTTGCTGCAGTTTGTTTACCTTTTTGGGCCATTCCAATAACTTCGTCAGCAGCAACAGGTTTTGCGTTTGTCATTCCACGGTACAAATCGTCTGTATAATCAATTTCATCGTCAAAGTTTCCAAAATCAATAAGATCATCTCCATAATCTATGAAACCATCCATTGGATCCACAATTTTGCCCCTTGCTGCAGCGCTGCCTGGAGCAGGTTTTTTATTTTGTTTCCTACCTTTTTGTACCGCCGCTTCTTTTTTTTGCGCAATTTTTTGTTGTCTTTCTGCATTATTTCGCACATCTTCATTTCGTTGTTGCGCTTCGTCCTGCAAAAACTGTCTTATTGCGGACTGTTCTTCTGCGGTCATTTCATCAATGGGTGGCCTTTGTTTAATATTTAAGAGAAAATATCTTTCTGCTACTTGTTCTGGTGAAAAATTTTCTATTGGTCCGTAGAGCAGATCTATCTGGGATGTCAGACATTAGTCTACCACCTTTAATTACATTTTTCTTTTTTCCAACAGTTGTACTAACATTTTCAGCCGGTTTTCCGATTGTCACTTGCTTAGAAGCTCTTTCTGCTTTTCTTGCTTTTGCAGTGGCGATAGCTCTTTGTTTTTTTTCATCTGGGGTTAAACTATCGGCGGAAGTCGAAATTACTGCTTTGGGTGACGTCGCTACTCGTTCGCCATAAGCAGCAGCAGAATCAGCCTGTAGTTCCGATAGATATCCCAAAGGATCTTCTCCGTATAATCTAGACATATTTATGGAAACTCGCCTATCAAATTCAATTTCACCAAGAACGCCTTCAAAAATTGAATCTAAATCTAATCCACCATAGGCTTCCATATTTTTTGGAAGCTTGCCAGTGTTAGCGTATCTTTTTAATACATCTATTTTTCTGGTGAGATCTAAAAATTTTTCAACTGCTTCATCTGGTGATTTAAATTGACCGGTTATTGAACCATCAATACCAAATTGATCTGGTTGCATTCCACCAGGTGAAGTCCAATTTCTTCTAATTCTACCTTTTTCAGCTTTACTTAAACCTAAATAAAAGTCCCATTCTCCACCTGTTCTACCTCTATATTTTTCTCCAAATGTAGTTGTTTTTGTTTCTAATTCTGGTGGAGGACTAATGAATTCAAGTCCCTTACTTGCAAATTCGTCTTCAAGCACCGACGCTTGTTTAGCGGCACTTGCTCTTATCTCCGCTTTTAGCTCATTAAGTTCTTTCATTGAAGCCATTTTAAATTTCCAATTCAATAAATTTTAAATATTACTTAACTATCCCTGCTACTTTCATAGCTGTTTGTACTCCTGAAATTATTTTGGATGTGGTTGACGATCTTCCTGCGGTTGTGATAGCGCGACCCAGTGGCCTTCTTCCCGCATCGAACATTATTCGATCTACGGGGCGCTCAATTGTGGTTGATGCGATTTTTGCGGCGTCTAGCACCGAGGACGCAGCCACGCTTGCATCTTCCGCTAGGGCTGGCAGCATGCTTGCTCTACTCATCGTTCCGTGCGCTGCCAGTTCTGCGGTTCTGTCTATTCCAAGAAAACTTGCCATTTCTTTCAAGTATTGTTGACCCCTACTCACGGATTTAGCATCACGTGCCGTTCTCTCAACCATTGATTTTATGGGATCAAACTTAAATGCGGTTCCTAATCTTTCAATTACCGGAGAATCGATAGATTCAAGAAATATCTTCTGTGACTCTACCCTTCCACTAAATTTAAGATCTTCCATAAAATCAATAAATCGTTGATCTTTTAGGGCTCCTTCTCCAAATTTATTTTTTAATGCGGACGCTAACATATTCTCGATTCTTTTTGCATATTCTCTGAAAGCACTTGGTCTACTGTAAGAAACTGCACTTTCTAAAGTTTCACCAGCCATGTCATCTGTCCTGCCGAGCAATTATCGGAATAGTTTTGTCTCTAAGTGGATTTTTGGCTTTTTCTGCAGCTTGATGTGATTTTATCTGCGCACTAAGTTTAGTTTGTTCTATCTTCTGTGAAACGTATTCGTCCAATAAATTTTGACTATCCGGGCCTAGCTGCGAACCTTGTGGGAGTATATCATCTTTACCAATTTGAGCCAGAACTTGGTGAGAAAATCCTTCAGCTCTAGCTTCCTCTCTAGCCACTTCCCTTAAATAATCCAACTGTAAATTTTTTATTCTCTCTAAATTTCCGGGTTTGCGCAAGACATCAGATGTCCCTGGGGTTCCAAATAGGTCGTCAAAATTGTTTACATTTAATTCTATGTTTTCTATTTCTTTTGTCAAAAGAGCATACATTCGGTCATAATCCCCATGGAGGGAGGCTTTTTCCGAAAAAGCATGTCCTATTTCATGAAAAGCATATTTCGTATATGGATGGACGGGATATTCCAATAATGAATAATGTGGTTTTTGCTCTTTAATTATGTCTGAATTAAAAAATATAAATGAACTTGATTTCATTGCCTTTTTAATGGCAGCGGAGGAAAATCCTTCGTCACTTAACATTTTTATAAGACCGTGTGTGTCTTATGCCGCCTGGTTCAAACGTTGTGTGATGGCCGCTGGCTACCCCGACTTCCGGAAGACCGTATTTGGATAAAACCGCATCGGGTAATGCGAACATAGATGTTCGTCGAGCGACGTCCCTACCTCTTACTCTTTCACCAATTTGCACTCCCTCTTTGTTGAAAAAACCTACATTTTTCGACTTATGCAATCGAGCCGCAGCCATATCGGCGTTTACTCTTTTTGTTCGATCAAGTATCTTTCTATTTACCTTATCCTCAACGATCCTTCTATACTGTGGAGTTAATATATCATTTGCGGTTGGATCACGATTCGTGAAGGCGTACATAAATTCATTCTTGACTGTTTGCTCTACCTCTTCATCAAGTAAAGATTTAGAATAATAGAATACAAATTGATCGGCAGTTCTTGTTCCAATAATACGCTGAAATAAACCCATATTATATTAGTAATCGTTACTATATAGATATATGAGAGATCCAATTAGACATGGCGGGCTTAACGACCCCGGCCTCAGGATGCCGGGCGTTGCTCCTTCGGGTAGGTTCAGAAGAAATCAATTTCAAAGAGCAACCGTATCTGCACCTAGGGTGATAGATCCCGGAACTAGAGGCCCCGGAATTAGGCAGGCAAAGGTGCCCATAAAAGGTCTTCAGGCTCGTAATCCAGTGGGATTGGGATCAATTGTCACTCCTCAATCTGTATCGGCTAGGGCCGGTATGCGCGCCAATTTTAGTTTCCCAAGCCTCAACTTCAATAGAAATAAGAGATACAACCCATATACGTAATTCCAGATTTATAACTTTTTTGAAAAAGAAAAATCGACCTCTAAAATTTTTTTCAATTTTCACATATATAAGATTTTAAAATAATTTTGCAAGTCAACGCCAAACTTTAAGAAATATAAAAATTTTTTATTACTTGTTTAATTTCTGTTTCTTTTTACGCGTTGAACGGGTCGCTTTCTTCTGGTGTTTATTCGTTTCCTGCACAAACCAATAATACGGCGCGCCGGTGTGCGGATCGAATCTTGAAGCAATATTTAAAGCTTTCATGCACGCGGCTTTGGCGTAAGGTATTGTCATCTTTTTTTTAGCAGCAATAGACATTGCACCAAGCGCATACGCTCCGCCGCTGCCCAAAGCGTAAATCCCGGTCGCATCCGATGCCCAAGAGTAGTCTCCATCAATTACATAAACACTGCCATTCACCGCAACCAATACGGTAGAATCGTGTTCTGCAATGTGCTTTTTCTCCTCGTTGCTTTCAGGCGAAGCGTAACCCTGTTGTTCGAAGCACTCGCGTAAAGCCGGAACAAATTTAGCGGTCATAAACTCGTCTAATTTTTTTCCGATAATATTCACTGGGGGTTGCGGAGGCTCGAAAACATAATGTAATATATTGATTGCGCGCACGTCTCCGGCTACCCCCAGCAGATACTTGCCGTTTGCGGCAACCTTTGTTGTTCCCTCTCTTAATGTCATTATTTGGGAGGCGTAACCGCTATCCTCAAAGGTGGAAACACGGCTGTCTACCCCAATAACACAAAAACCCTCACCCTGCACAGCTATTATTGTAGTCATAATGAAAAGTCCAGTATATCGCAGTTTATATTATGGGTGCAACTGTTTTTATAAATATTTTTATTGAAGGCCAGACTTTTTTAACAAAATCAATTATAAGATTGATAACATTGCTAACTTTTTTCATTTCATTACTCCTCTTTTTAAATTTGTGAACAACTTATAAAAAAAATAGGAATAATAAAACTCTATAATTTACCCTTCAATTTCCGCCTTAAATTGCAATCTCTTTAAGTTCTTTCCGGTTTGTTTCCTGCATGACTGTCAACATATTTCTTTTTGCTTTACAAACATGAACTGGCGTATAATTTAAACCAACATGAACTATCAAGGTTTGATTACAATCGGGACAGAACCAGTAGCTTATTGACGGATACTTAAAGTCTACTTCTATTTCAGTTAAATCTTTTTTAATTACTTTAGAACAGAACGTCGTTTGTCCTTCTTTTAAATTAATTTGAAAACAACTTGGACAAACTAAAGGCTTGCGACCGCGGGTTTTTTCCCTCTCCCACTTGGCGTCGCACTGAGTGCATTGTAATAATTCTCGCATACCATTCCTCGTCCTCGTCTAATCTATAATAATGGCAAAATAGGCAAATGCTAATTTATCTAATTTTTAACTTTATGATAATACATTCTAGCATAATTTCTTAATCTGTTCCTAATATTTTTTTTCTTAGAACTTTCTGGCATCCTCGCTCCTTTGGAGCGGGTAGAGGGAATCGAACCCTCGCGATCAGGTCGGAAACATGATAGTCTACCATTAACTTATACCCGCGTTAGGGTACAGTATATCATGGGTAGACATCTTTGCATGCTCCTCTCAGAACGCCAAAAAGCCTTGAAAAACTTTTTGGCGAATATATAAAATACAAATATATATATTACCAAAATAGTATTACTTTATTAAAAATCTTTACTTGAAACTTTCACTCCTCCGAATACGGATACGGCGATAGCATTAATTTCGTCTTTGGTGGCTACGCAATCGGGCACATTATACAAATTCGCCCACCTATCGCGATATTTGTTTTTGTTTTTATGCTTGTTCTTCTGTTTGTTCCGATAACCCAACTTCATCACCACCTTCTTTGTAGATAATAATCCCCTTTTTGCCGACCCTGGCAATAGGCATCCCTTCATGGACGTTCCTGATGTTTTTGTTGAAATAAGCCCCCATAGAATTGGCATTACAAAGATCACGGTATTTCTTGCGCGGAACGGCCTTATACAACCAGACACTGCCGCTAACAAAAGTTACAACTAACGCCTTGGTTGAACTTTCCCAAGAGACATGTTCCATAAAAGAACTTTCGACAAAGTACCTTTCATATCTAGCCATCTTGCGCCTCCACCAGGAATCGAACCTGAAACATGGGATTAGAAGTCCCGCATTATATCCTTTTAACTATAGAGGCCTTTAAGGCAACGGGGGGTAAAAATACCCCCTCATTGTAACATCGTCTATGTACAACTTTAATTGTACGACGGACTTGTCCAGCACTCTGTAGCAAAAACCATTGTTCCAATACGCGCCTTCCACCACATAGCCTTTGATCTTGTTTAAATAACCTATTTCCTGCCAAAAATTTTTGTTGTCCATTCGGTACCTGAATACACCCAAAGGATCCGCAGACCAAATAGAAAGCATCGATTTTTCCCTTGAGGAAACATTTATCCTTCCGTGCAGATTGCAATACATGCTTGCCAACTGCTCGACCATCCCGAAACCAAGCTCGTTCGAATCATAAACATTCCAATCTAAATGCATCTGATAAAGCATCAGAAAATAATAAGACTGCTCAGCGCCCAGACTGGCGTCTCTGCCAAGTATCGATTCTAACGAATCCAGCTTTTCCATTATTACATTGTTTCGTAACTCGTCGACAAGCTGCTTATTATCATCTTGACATAAAGCATCCTGTGTTCTATCGCCGTCAAAAACCTGACGGCACCCATGCGCCACTTGTTTTGGCGGATTACATATTCGTTGAATCCGTCTTTGTCTTCGGCGTTATTCATTTCAATAGCCTTTATCCTGTCTTTGGATTTTTGAGAAGCCAATTGAAACTCAACATCTTTTCTTACAATTCTTAATTGAAACATCCACAAGTGCGCATTTTCGGTAAGAATCTGCAGTTCGTCGTCGGTAGACTCCCCTTTGATATCTTTCAAGACCAAAGCGTTGAACAACTGCATTTCTTCTACGCTTAAATCTTCAAACTTTTTTATACTCCAAATATCTTTTGTCACGGTACTCTCTCTTCCTTATTTACAAAGGTATGTGCGGTTTGGATATCATTCATAAACTGATCAATCTGAGAATTCCCAGACTTTAATGCATAAATTGGTGAATAGGTCGGCAGTATGGGCCAATAACCCAACCAAAATATGTTACCCCTATAGTCTTTAATTTTCACTTCCGATCCTATTAATGAAACTAAAGGAAGTAACCCCAAGGTAACTATAAGCTTGGGATTTAATAGTTGAATCTCCGAGTGCAAATATGGCAGGCAATTTGCAATTTCGCTTTGATCGAACTTTTTTCTGGCCGGGCACCTGTTAACATAAGTCAAACAGACCCTGCTGGAATTAAATCCAGAGGACTTGAGTGACTTAAGAAATAGCTCGATCGCGTCCGGGGGAAGACTCGGAGATTCAACTAAAAACATTGCGTCTGGATCGGTCACATTCCATTTTGGAAGTTCGGGGACTACGTTACCCAAATTACATTTCCTGCAATTTTTGGTCGCAGTATGCAGGTCTAAAACCGACATACTTCTTTTTCTAGAAAGTATGTCGGTTCGTAGCTCTTTATAAACTTCGGACAAAAAAGAATCCGGCAATGATCCAGACATTTTGCTGTGAAAATTTTCAATCAACTCTGTTTCCATAAACCCGAGATAAGACGCAAAAGTATCCTTGCGGAACAGTTGGGCCTTCTCTTCGGAACTCAAGGCTTCTTGAATAATTTTCTGCAAATCTTCTTCGTTGAACTCATCCTGGTAAATCATACTTACCAGATTATATCAGATTAAAACTGGTCTGGAACCGAGTTTGCTTCTGATGCGTTGTTACCTTCAGAAGAGGTTTTAGCACTCGACTTTTGGCCACCGACATAAGATATGGACTCCGCGACAATAACGACTTTACTACGATTTTGATCGTCCTGTTTCCATCGTTCTTGCACAAGGCGTCCGACAATCTGTATCGCCGAACCCTTCTGAAGCTTTTTCGAAGTTATCTGGGTATGAATGAAATTTGCATTCTTACTCGTAAATTCGTTACCATCTTTGAGGTAGTAAACTACATCAAAATATCCGGAGTTGTTCTGGCTGCCTTTTTCAGAGCCGGCGTAATCTACCGCCACTCTAAACTTGGCTATCTTTTCGACAACCAATTCTGGGTCGGAGACAACTCCGCCTGTTATGGTAATTACATTCTTTGGGTCTATCATGTTTTTCTCCAATAGTCGGTTATTTTTTCTTATTGTCTGTTTCATTGTCGAGAAGTGCTTTCTCGCAATGATCTATTATTTCCTGCAAATATAATATGCAGTATCTCATAGACTCTACTGACCCTACTCGAACGGCCATGTTATTGTACATGTTCATAAAAAGTCCGAATATGCCAGATTTAATATCTTGGATGACATCGGTAGCAACCTTTTCGGAAACAGGCTCAACCAATGATGGATCTTTGGGATATGAATTATCTTGATCAGACATTATTGCTATTCCTTCTTGAAAGCGCAATATCAATCATCTCGCCTAAGACTTTTGTATCCCTATATCCCTTATCGTAAAGGATCGATATAACAGGTTTAGGGTCGATGTGGTCATACGTTATTAATTGTAAATTAAAAATATCGTTTAATGTATAAACCCTATAATTATTCATATCCCTTTTTGCTTTAGGATACTTTCTGCTCTTTTCCCTGTTGGCAATAGTCAAAGACGAAACATTCAAAATAATTGCAACATCCGACCTATTAAAAATAGGTTCAACAACATTTTTTTTCATTTTAATACCTTTTTAAAACTTTATACAGGTCTATAGTACCACAAGAACAGTAATAAAGCAAGTTAAAAATTAATTCAAACTCTTACCAAGTTTGGCAGCAATGCTACTGTAAACCGTAAAACGGTTATTATAATTCAATTTTTTACCTGGCCCAAAAAGAGAATAATTTACCCCAATAATACCTGCAATCATTATTTTAAATGGTTTGGGTAATTCGTGCAGCCGGACAGGATAGTTTTCCGAATACTCTTCCATGGTATCGTACTCCTCGCATTCTGCACCCACAAAATCGTAAGGATAATCGGGATTGTTATTATAAAACCATTCAGTTTCACCATCCCATATGGGTGTTATGCTCACATTCGGCCAAACGATTTCAAGCACGTCATCCAAACTGCGCTTTTCCCAAATTTTGTAGATATTAAGTACATCCAAAGGATGGACATAACGCTGCCAACTACTGTTGGCTGGCCTTCGAATGTATTTCGGATCATTAAAAGAAGTATTTCTACTATAGTAAACGCTTAATGGTCCTTCTACCAGATCATGATTAAACCCACTATTCCAAATCCAATCATAGGCGGAAGCCATGATCCCGGAAAGACTCTTTTCGTACCTCTCTATGTCTTCCATAGTGGCCAAATACGGTCTGCACAATGATCCATTGGCAAAAAAGTTAGGTAAGGGGGGCAGGTACATAATCTGATCCCCACCCTTAAAAGACTCGTTCATAAAATACATGTGGACCTTTGTCAAAAGCATTGATTCCACGTTGTACTCCGCGACATATAACTGCCACGGCAATGGCAAGTTAAAAGCGTGGATATTATTTTCCACCTCATCCCTGATTAGATCAACGGGCAGATCGACGTATTGAACCATTTTGTTGGTCGGCGGGCGTTCAAAAACAAGCAGACCCGGAATGCTGTAACGCACCGCAGGAAACAATAAACCACTGAAAGTTTTGACATCAAAACACTTCTTCATGCCGTTTAAAAACGATCGATCATTTACTGCACCTTGGTTGTATATTGATTGTTTCTCATATTCAATCCCGGATATGCTTCCTTTGTAATGCTCAACCACATTTTCATCCGTGAGTTGTTCTTCTCCGTAGGAATTTCTCTCATGAAAAACAATTCTATTATAACTAAACTCGTTGTTTTTCATACGAACAATCCTTTCTTTTAACCATATTAAGTTCAGATAATTTTATGACCGCATAATTTTTTAAAGTGGCCAGTCCTTCTTCAGTTCGATAAAACTTTCCCCAGTTGTCCATGGTTGAGCGTATCCCATTGTACAAAGGACCAAGATCATAATTCTTTTTCAACCTGCTAAAGTACCTGTGAAGCATATCCGAAACAAGGTAATGCATTCCGTCAGAAGCCAAAGTCGTGGCTATGGAATCTTTGTAAAATTCGTTTCTTGTCCAATGAACACGTTTATTCGTTTGGAAGCCCCTGAAATAAACCTCTTTGTAATCTTCAAATCGATTCAAAATCTTTTCAGACGCATAACTTAAGAAATCTTTCAGATCAACCTCGATCATTAAAAACCAAGTATGCAAACCAGTTAAGAACTCGTCTACATTGGGGGTTCGCGCCCAATTTGTCGCACAATACGTTGCCAAATAATCGGCTTCGTCATTGTACATAGAATCGTCGGGAACATCCCTGATTTGATAATTTCCTCGATAAATAAAGAAATCAGGATCATGCCGCGACAAAACATGCCCCAACTGAATCGTCTTTTTGGAATTGGTATAAAAATTGTAGACACTGCTGCTCTTTTTGATCAGAGCTTCGACATGAGCCAAAGTTTCGTCCAAATTCAAGCATGACATGTAGTTCAAATAAAATTTTACCGATCCCTCGTTTGAACGCGTAAACGGATTTATTAGATCCGGACACTTTTTCATGTATCTAATCAAATAACGGTTTTTATGGGATTCAGCCAACTTTAACAAAGCTGGGCGATTTTGCGCGGATCCCACTTTTGAAAATACTTCAGAATAAGGATGGTACATAAGGTGGCCCAGATCCATGTTCCAACCACCCATGAAATATTCATTTATAATAAAAGTGTACAACGAGTTTATATCCGACATCTTGAAGTCGCCCCTCTCGAGGGCTTGAATCAATCTGTTCTCGCTATCGCCCATGCACACCCGACAATCATTGAAGATGTTTGGCGTGTACGGCGGGATCAAAACATCGTCAAAAGACGACAAAGGTCCATTTCTGAAAAACAAATACGGAACGACCGGCGCTCTCGTGCTAGATTCATGATTACCGAACCCTCTCTCGTTGGTCAAAACCAACACGGTCCATGGTATCCATATTTCCGGCTCATGAACATATTTGGCCGAATCCCTGTAAGACCTTCTGCTGTATCGTATAATGGGACTAACCCTGAAAGGTGGACGCTCAACCACAATACAATTATCGGACTTGTATCTCACGCAAATTGGCAACGGGCTAGTTTTAAACTGCTCTTCCAGAGCCTCCGTGCTGTCGAGCAATTTGCCATGGTCAAAAAACTTGTAAAAGCTTCTAGAATCCATAACATGAACGACGCCCTCTATCTTAAGGGCAACTGAACTTATCTCACCGTCTTTGATCAACACTTCGTTGGTACCACGCCTATTACTGTGGCCGTTCATATAGACGACGGTATTATCCTGCCCGCTATCTACGAAATGCTGAATAGACATAGTCATACGAAAAATCTCCGTTCAAGAAACCAAGGTAGATATGTAAGAAGATCCACCTTTTGTCTCGGGTTTTTTCTTTAACTCCACAAACGACTGAACATGATTTAATAAGACAGCTTTGTAGCTAGAAGTATAATCAGAAAGAATCAAATTGTTCTGCAACAAAGCTTCAGTTATGAGCGCGTCGGGTTGTGCAAATGTTTTATTGGGAACATTTTCATAAGAGAGCTTTTTTAAAACTGTCTTATTGCCGCTCGAAACATCGGTCTTTTCAAAAACAATCGAATAACACTCGTCAAATATTCCCCTGACGATATAGCAATCAATCAAGACGGCAAGATGATTTTCATCACCCATGCTGTACAATTCCGTTCGAAAAGGCGACATTTTGTCTTCCTTGTAGAAAGAACAACCCTTTATTGCATCTGGCTGAAAATACGGACACTGACAAACTTTACCGTCTTTCATCGCTATTTCTTCCAAATACTCGTTTGAACAAACATTTGTAGAAGCTTGATTCGCGTACTTGTAAAGTATAGAATTCTCTTTACCGTCGAACCCGCTCCTATAAAAACAGGTGGGTACATTCCCGTAGTCTTGTCGTATTTCCAAAACAAATTCTGACCTTATCGCGTACATCCTGGCGGACGGATTGTAGGTAATCCAGTCTGGCATTTTGTCCGTGGGCGAAGGAACTTTTGAAAGGGTGCTTCCATTCAGATTGTCGCATTTTACATAATAGCTTTTGATAATAGTCCTAAAATTTCTATGCAAATTCACGACTTTTGTATCTGGCGAAAAATTCATGTAACAGACGATGTCCAAAGTTCTGCCATATTCATAGCCACTCTTTGCTTCGTCAATTGGACTAACAAAACTGCACCCTGGTTGTGGGTCCTTGAACACGGTGTCCAAATACAAAAAACCAGGAGTGACAAATGTGTCATTGGGTATTATAATCACCCTGACAGTCAGCCGTTCTTCGGACCAATCCTCGGTGCATTGAATTGCGAGAGTATCTTTGAAAAAATCAGGAGTATCTTTGTTCGAGTTTTTGTCGTGCACATTCACCGGTTTGAAAAAACTGGTTGAGTCGAAAACATATTTACTTACATATTCCAGCCACTTGCTGTTTAACCCCGCGGTATTAAAATCGAGTTTTAACTGATCCATGTTATCTCCAAGTAGTTATAGAAGTATTTATTACAGCCTGATTAAGGCGCTGTATTTCGAAAATAAGCGCTTCTTTCTCCTTTGTCATTTCTTCTACCCTTTCCAACAAATACTCGATGTCGGTATTTTGTCTGGCAATTTGGTCACTAACGGCAACCATCAACTCAACGGTGTCTTGATAGCTGATTAGTTTAAAATCACTCAAATCTTTTTTTGTAAACGGCACTACCGATACAACAATGGCTTTACCGACACCGGTACCGATCTGATACAACCTGCCCTGGTTTCTCATCAAATTGAAATAAGAAAGAAACAAAGAAGGCAAGAAATCGGAAAAAATATTCTTATAAAAATTCGTTCTAGAAAACGGATACAGAACATAGTTTTCTGCGTCGCCTTCTTCGATGTTAAAACCACCGAAATTCAACCCGGCATTTGACACGGGTCCGAAAGCACCTACATACCGGTTAACAAACTCGTCGTATTCCAAATCTACTGCTTCGCGCAAAAAAGGAATATTGTCGTGCGTGACGGCATGGTGGGTATATTTATCCAAAGAATAAAAGTTTTTATCATCATTCGCGATGCGATCGATGATATTGCGATTCGCGCAATCAACACTATCTATCTTGGATATCATAATTATACCTCCACTGAATAAAATTCAATTGTATTGTTTTTCATGAAAAAGCTCAACGAATAAGACAAAACATGCAAAGACATTATCTCTGGATACACCTTTTTGGCGAGCGGGTATATCTTGGACAAAACATACGGGGTATTAACCAGATCCAAAGACAAAGGATCCACGAATAAAACCGAAGAGTTATTGTGCGGCGGTGTCAGCAGACTTGGTGTTAACCACGTCCTCAATGGCTGATGCAAGTCTTGGATTATCGTCGGCAACAGTTCCATTGACCCCTTCTTTCATAATATCAAACATCTTTTTTCTTGCTTCAGAAACGCTTTCATGAAAGGACTTTCTTTCATCCACGGTAGAAAACTGTATCTGTGCGATCAACGCCTCTATAAAAACCGCTTGTTCGGCAAAACCAGTGGCTAAAACCGCAAGCTGTTTCTCGTAAGCCTCCATAGTTTTATCGAGCTGGTTTAATTTTGTGTCGAATTGGGCGGCCAAAGCAACGACAACATCATTAAAACTTTTGCGAAGAACCTCTATTTCGGTTTCCGGCACGTAAATATTTTCTTGGCTCATGTTTCATACCAGTTTACCTTATTCGCCACGTGGGATGCAAGACATAAATCAACCAAATAAGATATTGAATGGATTTCTTGTCTGGTTACTTTAATACTGTCAACCGATATCGGCGCTTTCATGTTGGGCAAGAAAGCCCCCGTGTCGGATTTCCTGGCTTCAAAATGCCCTGTTTTAAAAACAAATGCGGTAGGATCAAAGGTATCACCATTCTGCCAATAATGGACTTTAAGAATCCTGCTGATTGGTTTGCTGTTTATTTCCGTTCCACCATAAGAAACAAAGCTCTCACTGGTTACCGCACCAGTTTTTTCGTTGACCGGAAAATCCTTGACTGCAGATCCGTTTACGACGGCTCTGAGCCAGGCAGCAAAATCCACGGCGTCAACAAAAGCGTTGGTGCTGGATATCAGCTTACCATCTGGGCTGGTCTTGCCGATATCTATTTTAAACTTCATGCCTGCAAACCAGGGACGAATAGATACGAAACCACTCTGGCTCTTGGAACGAAACCACTTTTTATACAAATCTTTTTCGTAGACTCTTTCGCTAACAGCTTCTTCATGGTGCTCGTATTCATTTGAATTTTGGAACTCTTCAATTACTGTCATAATAATTTCTCCTTGTTTTTAACTCCAGCTAAAGCTGGACTTTGCGTCTGATCCGTTCGAACGAGATTGCCCCAAGGAACCATTTATGACCTTGCTGGCGTCGTTGAACTGGTCTTCAGACGCCCAATCCCATTGTTCAACTGCGGTAGAATACAAATCTTTGACCATCTGTCTGTTTTTATTCCACAAAACATTGCGCATTCTAGGAATATGTTCTATTATATCACGCGTGGTGACGGACCTGTTTTGGTTAAGTGCAATATTAAATTTAACTTCTTTGATCAGCGATTTAATTTCTGCACCAGTATAATATGCGGTTGCATCTGCTATCTCCTCGTAATTAAACATGTGTTGAGAAGATTTGACATCGCTAAGATAAATTTTGGCTATCGCCGCGCGCTCCCTGAGAGAAGGAAGCCCGACGAAAATAATCTTATCAAAGCGCTCCGCACGAAGCATCTCTGGCCGTAGACTGTCAATTTGGTTGGCCGCACACATCAAAAATACATTTGATGGAAGCTCTTGCAGACCGGTAAGAAACTCTCCATGAACACGATCGGTTGTGCCGGCGTCGACATGCGAAGAGCTTGCGCCACCCGACAAATCACGACCAAACTCGTCAATCCAAACACACAGTGGCGCCATAACTTTAATTTGCTGGAACACCGCACGCATATTGGACTCCGACTGTCCGACGAAAGAGTTCATCACCTGACTAATACCCGTCCTTGCAAGGTCGAGGCCCAAAGCGTTGGCCGTGGCTTCGCAGATAGCCGACTTACCGGTGCCAGGCACGCCTACCATCAGTATTCTAGAAATGGGGCTGATACCAAAATCTTTTGCCTTCTCCGGATTATGCCAGAGAATAGAGTTCTTGGATATCAGATCCTTCACATTGTCCAAACCGCCGATTTGATCAAATGTTATTTTAGGCCGAACGATCTCCAGAATACCCTTCTCTTTTACTTCCTTCATCTTCTGGTTATAAATATATTCTGGATCGACGGTCCCTTTTTCAATGATCGAAGTCAGACATAAATTTATAAAAGAGCCTTCGTTTAAGCCGACGCCAGCTTTAATAATTTTCTCCTCTTTAGATGCAATTGAAACGGTGCCAGAAGTCGACTTGTCAATATGCTGAAGAATAGCCATCAATTCATCAGGACCGGGATAATCTCCGACATAATTATAAAACAAATTCTTGTAGTCTTCAGGAACATCGAAACTTGAAATAAACACGAACTGAATCGGCAAGGAACTCAGATCATCTTTCCAAAAAGCGGACCTGTATTTCTCGTGAGAACTTCCCAAAATGCCAGCAAACATGACCATAATGTGTTCCGGCTTGGATATTACGGTATGTATAAATGTTACTTTGCTTTGCTCTTCTTTCGGAAGACTTTTTAGATAAGGCCAGGCAACTGAAAAGTCATAAACAACCTTGTCGGTTAAGCCTTCTGAACCGTCCGTATTCGGCATTTGTATCAGGACCGATTTCCACTCGCCATTTACAAATTTAGAAAATCCTTGCTGACTATTTATGGTATAATAACAACGCTTGTCGTAATTTACGATAAGTTCTTGAGCCTGATACACATCCGGCGTCTTGAACCATACCGCTGGAAAGCCCAATTGCATCTGCGAAAAAATCATTAGCGTGCCCCGTTGCTTACAAATTGTTTTATAATACATTGTGGGGGAGAACTCACGGTGTGCGTCCTCCCCCACAAATTCTTAATTAACCCTTTTCGCCAGCGCGACGGTGAAACTCCACATTGTCGCCCGGCTGAATAACATAATTCTCATTCAGCTTGTCTTTGCCCTTGTACGCGATAGCATCGCTGGGTATGCCCCAAAGCTTGCTAAACTGCTCACGAGCTTCCTTGACGGTTTTTCCGCCGACATTCGAAGGCTGGCTGTAAACACCAAACCTAACATTTGCGACTCCAGACGCCGCCTGGGTGGCGCTCGAGCTGGTTCCTTCATTCATACTCATAATGTATTACCTCCGTAGTTATATTATATTACACTGAAGCATAAACTTCCGCCGTCCTTCTGTCATAAGGCTCGGCTTTGCCTATGCCCAAATCAAAATATATTTCGGTTGCTTCGGGTTTTTGATTGTTAACTATTACATGATTCATCCGACCAAGAATGAGAGCGGCAACAGCCATGTTGGTGGCAAGAAGCTGGGTTCCGCCGTCTATCTCAGCGCGTTCTTGGCAGGACAATTCTCCGGGGTTTTTATCCGGCGGATTTTCATATTCCGGGTGAAAAGTCACCGGATGTTCGGTTATGTCTTTGCCATCACGCCTTTGATAGTGGTATATGGAACCATACAATGCGTCGTCATTACCGCCCGTAAAGACATCGACATTCTTCAATTGTGCAGCGGCGTCGAACAATATTTTTCTTGCGGCAAAATTGTCTACGACCGCCAGAACAACATCACCGTCGTTCAAAAGATCGGAAGCCTTGATCTTTGACGACTCTTCGTCAGATACGCCCTTGAAGTCGTCTCCGACGACCCACTTTGGGACAGGTATGAACGATGTCTTTTCAAACTTTTCGGTAAGCTCCAAGGCTTTGACGGAAGCCTTATTGCCCATTTTGGTGAAATTCTGGCGTTCCATATTCTTCTGCTCATAGTTGTCACCATCGACGATTATAAGCGCCGAGCCGGGAAACTTCCATTCCAAAAGCCGGGCCACGCCTTCTGCAAGCCATGTTCCAATCCCGCCGGCTCCGACTAAGATAACCCTTATGGGATCTTTAGTAGACATTGTCATAAGGCACCTCCGTCTCCATCGTTTCTACTTGTGGTATCTCCGCTTTGTACCCGTTCCATTTTTCACAACCCATAAGATTTAGATTCTGCTCAATATAATCGATGATCACATCTTTGGGTTTGTGGGAAGCCCTCTTGTAATCCACCACGCTTTGACGATACCCGTCGCATCCACCCGTGTACATAAAGAAACAAGATTCGCAATCCGCTTCTTTTCCGTAGACTTCCAGGTTCTCGTCGAAACAAAACTGGTCAAACTCCATGGCTGTATCGTCCGTGATTACTTCCGTGCATTCGCAAGTAATGGGATGATCACTGAATATATCTCGTTGACAGCACCATGTGTGTGTTCCCCAGTATTCCATTTCATCTTCAGGATCGGCAAAACGCTCGTTGTCAAAACGAAGATTACTTTCCAAGTCTTTTCTCAGATCGTGTTGAAGGGCTGCGTCGTCGGTATCATAAATAATTTCTTTTAAACTTTTGTTACCATGAAAGGCCGCATGTTCCTCATACTGATCCTTGATCAGCATGATTGCATGGTCCTGCCCGTTGTTGTGGCCACGAGACCACAGATAGTACGGTACATTAACTTCCTTGCGGCGCTTGAACAAATATCCGTTAACAGAGTTTACAATGCTGTTTACATGGCTGTTCGAAGAGACCACCGGGATGTCGCAGCTTGGACACGAACTCCCGATATAAATCTCGTTTCTGAACAACGATGTACCACAAGCGGGGCAAAGCATCCTGCTGGTTTCCCGCGTGTCGATTTCCGCAACGAGAACGGCGTTGTACGGTATGCTGTCTTTTACTATCTGCGGTATAATCTGCCTTCTTGTCTGGACAAACCGATTCGAGCTGTTGTAACCGTACTCATTAATAGTACCAACCCCCGTAAATGCGGGTTGATTCGTCCCACTGTTTAAAGTTGACGGCGTCGTTGTTCCGTGAGCCCCCAACGCTGGGGCCGTTACTTTTTTTACTTTTTCAGTCCACCCAACAACCTCAGGATCAGGTTCTTTGTTTATCTTGTAAGATTCAAAAACATCGTCGATGTTCAGAATAAAAGCAGTGCCGCCCATTTGCAGTTCCGCATGGTACTGGGTCAAACCATTGCTGACCGCGCTCTGCCAGCCAAAGGTTATATGCAACCCGTCAAAATCCGCCTGGTCTTGATGGTCGGTACCAGAGGCATAAGCGGACATCCCCGGGTGGGAATGAACCGAACCGACGATCAAAACATGGTCTTCTTTCAAAATGGCCACGGAATCTGGGTCGTACTTGCAATGGGTCGAAGTATTCGTTTGATCAGGAACCAGAATTCCCCAGCCATCAGAATCCTCTTTCGTGGGATCGAAAGTAAGCATCACGATCGATTCTGTTCCATGCTGCGCGTCGACAAGCCTGAAAAACTCGTCGAGCTTGTCCACCATGATACGGGGGATCGGCGGAAGAGAATATGTGGCTTCCTCTTTAAGATTAGTAAACTCCTTGCCAAAGTCTTCATCGCAAACGGAAATAGCACGACCGACGATATTCTTGACCACTTTCATGATGTTGGCGGTGTACTCTTTTTGTTCATATGTATAGGTCGTAACACTGCCGCCGAGGTTGGTTGTGCTCTGCTTGCTGCTCGTAGACTTCTGTTTTTCCTGGTTGGCGATCAAATAATATATTTGGAAACCAAGACCTTCCGCTTGCTCACAAATGTCTTCTCGATCGGCAACGAAACAGGGCGCTCCGTTGGGCAGCCAAAAATATGTAAGATCGTTCAGATCTGCCTGCTGAACATGCTCTGTTTCTGTCACGATATACCTCCTATGAATATTAAAATAGACTATTATCTGTTTCTTCTAATGTACTTGTATCAATCGCGTCTTCGGGGGATTTGTGCTCGAAAACATAGGGCGACTCGCACAGGATATTTCTTGCAAAAGCATAATTAAACCTGTCTTCGGCCCTGCTGACGACATTGAACAAGGTACTCAAATTGCCGATCTGCTCGATGGTAATCTCCTTGTTCCAAATTTCCGGGTTCGCGCAAGACCCACACATATGGCTTATCTCGACGGTTCTGGACTCGCAACCTTCGCCAAAATGAGAGCCGGGCACCGTGTGTAAGATTGGCACGGGAAGCTTTGGAACGGGCATGACGGTATAATGCCCAGTGGGGCATTGGTTGCCCTTATTGCTGTTGCAGCTGGGGCACAAACAATTGGTATCTTGGACAATATCGTCATTGGCGTCCAAATAAACATTCTTGACGAAATGTACAATATGACTGAACTTCTCGACGACTTTTTCCGTACCTGGCATAACGGGAAGAGTAGTCGAACACACGTAACAACTGGATTTGTAATCCGGGTAATTCGACGACAAATATTCGGAAGAACACATCGTGCAAAATATCTCGTTGCCTTCGTCGTCAGAATAAATATACTTGCTGAGATCCTCGTCTTTGTCACCAATTTTAGCCGAAACTATGTGGAAGTGCTTGCAATTTGGACACTCTGCGTAAATGGCCCCGCCAACATCATAATAATTTCCTGACGGCTCATGATAATAAACATTCTCATGGTCCGAAGGATACGACATATCGGTGTTCTCGCAATATATGACATTATCCTCGTAACAACTGACACAATAGACATTGTCCAAAGAATCACTTAAAACATCGTCTTCATGTCCAGAACACATCTGTCCGCTAATCGGACAAGTGAAATTCACTATGTTTTCGTTCTCGTCGTCGATATCATGGTTGACCGGAATATGCACCTTTTTATTGGCCACGTTCTCACGATGCAGCGCGGAACTTTCCATCGAGCTCGTGGGAACATAAACAACTTTGGAAGAATTGTGGCTACGCATAATCCACGAAGTGACCATTTCGGGGGTGATATTGGTGGACAGATCGGAGCGGGTCAAGGCATTGATCGGCTTGGGTATATAAGGATCGTTGTAATATGCGGCATAATTACCGATTAAAGCCATGCCCAAAGTAAGAACCGTGCCGTCTTCTTGATGTTTACTTTGGTCGTCTAACCCGGCCACTTTAACTGGAATCCAGATGCTTTGGTCTAAAGCCCAGCCAATGCCTTCTTGGCTGGTTTTCTCCTGCCAGTGACCGGGATTCCACAAATATGAAAAGGCAGAATAATCATTTGGATGTCTTTTTGTATATTCGCTTTGGTAAAATCTGGGCCCGTCCGTCTCGGACATATTCGCGTCGTTGAATGTTTCTACACCGGAACATCTCTCGGCGAATCTCACGACCTTCTCATTGAAAGGCAGCTTTGACCAGTCATCCCTATGGTACAAACACTGCCAGCCTACGCCATTTCCACGATAACCTACGCAATTGGTGTTCGGCAGATTGACATGGTACAGGGGCTGATTTGCAGAAGTTATGGAATTCGGGCTGTAAAACATCCTTGCACCGTACAAATTCCCATCTATTGTGTCGCCTATCCATATGCGATAAGGCTGAGCCACCAAATATGTGGAAGCGTTTTTGTCCCCTTCGCGTGCACCCCAGTTGATATAACTAATCTGTGGCGCATGCTGGAAAGTGATTTGCGTGTGATTTCCGGCAGAACGAATTGCCAACAAACCGCTTCCAGATAACGGAAGAATCCCGGTATCTACTATGCCGTATTTGGAAAGCTCGTTGTAGAAAGATACGATATCTTTGTCGACTATGTGCTCCAAGTTAAAGGATTCGGTCTTGGAACGAACTACAAAGGACCCCGCCTCGGCATTTTGCTCTATTGAGAGCTTTACATTCTTTGATAAACTAGTCATAGATACACCTTAAAATTATTATTTATTTAAATATATTTTCAATATCTTCATCGATCTCTTTGGTGTAATCGCCGAATGTGACCGCAAACCAATTGGGATCCTCTTCGGCTGTATTGATTATATTGATTCTGCTTTCGATATTATCGGCAGCGTCGACAAGATCGGCCACCCTGTCTACCGCTTTGGCAAACTTCTTCAATTCCTTTTTGTCGTGAGAATTTTGAAGTACAAACCCAAGAATAGGCATGTCGTTAAGCGTGACGGTGTTCACGATGTTTTGTATTCTATCCTGCAAGGTGGACAATTGGGACTCCAATTCGGACTTCATTGTGCCACTAGCTCCGACATTGAACAAAAATTGTTCCATCTTGGCCTGACTCTTCGGGACCTGCTCCGGATATTTGTCTGCTGACATTGTTATCCTTTCGAGAACTTTCTTTCGTTGTATATACTTCTTAACTCTATTAACGACCACCATATGGTGACCGCACCAACAGCCACCTTGGTAATCAACTTGGCTATATGGTGTTCTGTAATCTTGGAAATATTGATACCCTGTACGTCAAAATAAACATTGTCTAATTTACTTTTTACAATTGCACTAAGTTCATCTTTGGATATGGATTTTTCAGTATTTCTTTCCATAATTTCTCCTTTGAGCTCATAGGCTCAATATGTTGGTTCGCGTGTATTTTTTTATTTAATATCAGACCACGATACTTCTGGCCATCAAAACCGATATAATTAATAAAAATTTCACCCAGAAATGCGGTCAACAAAGCATAAAAAGAAAACACCCTATAATAGACATTAAAGAACAGCAACATTAAAAGAGCCAACGAGGCGGTGAAAGGACCCGAAATGCTAATGTGCTTTCTGGCCCTCTCATCTGCGTTTCCGGTCATTGTTACGCCGATAGAAAAAAATGGCAAAGGTATGAAAAAAGGCAACCTGCTTGAGACATTGTTTCTTTTTGCCGCAAAATAATGTCCAAGTTCATGAACTAATAATATAAAAGTCAACACAAAAACAAACGGATTGTGCAGTATGGTGTAATTTAAGGCAGCAACCGCCACTAAGCTGGACAATAAAACAAAACTCTCAGTCGTCTTGGCTTTTAACATATTTCATATACCTCTTCGTGTATTCGCCGACGGTATCGGCAATTTCCGTCTTAAAATCCTCCTCGATAAATTTAGAGAACCTACTGTTGATATATTTTCTTGTCGTTAGCTCGCTGATCATCACTTCTTCGACATCGAGAATTTTTTGATTGCACTTGATGTTCAGCCGTTTACCAAGAGCTGCGTAAACACCGTTATTCTGCCATATCGTGAACATATTGATATCATAAAGCGATTGATAGTACGCTTTTACATACCGCGAATCCATGCTGTTTTCAAACAGCTCTTGAAACACGGCCGCGTCGTCGTTCAAATCTCTTAAGAACACATCGGTCAAAAAACGAGAGACAACTATGCGTTTCGCATTCTCAAGTTCGATATCAAAGAACCTGGTGACAAGGGTAAAATTATTATCGTACAAATCATCCAAAACATGAACAACCGCACGAGGAATTTTTTGTACTTGAAAATCACTTACAAAAGACCCAGAACCTTCAATTATGGTTATGGCCAATTTTATCCGGAACATGGCCATAAAGTTGTTGAGCTTGATACCGTGCACTTCTCTCAGATGCTTGATTAATTTCCGGGCTTCTTGCGGATCTGCGTCTTTTTTCTGCATAATCTCGCTCAGAACATCCAAGATGGACGCCATCGCTGAATTAAAATCTTGTTTAGAGACATCGCCCAAATCATACGCCAGAGAATCTTTTTGATCTTTGCTGCTGAGAGGCTTTTCATCGTCAAAAATATCGTCGTCGTTTCCGGCAATATTTGCATTAAACATTTATTACCTCCAAAAATATTAGAACATTTTGACTATCATTTTACAATAACTGAGCGTAACATTTGACACGTCATTTTTGTATATTTCTTTAGTGATATAATCGCGCTCATCTTCCGTGGTGTTTCCCCACACCCCGTAATATTGAAACTGCAGAGCGCTCTGTAGACAGTTGTGACTGACAGGACAAACGGAACACACCTTTTTGGCTTTGACTATGTCTTCTGATTTCGGTGAACCAAAAAAGACAGAAGTATCTACATTCCTACAGGAAGCTTTTAACCTCCATTTAGTTTCCGAATAAGAAGAATAATTAAAATCAGCGAAGTCTCTAACTCCCTTTACTCTCTTGCTCATATATCTTGAGAACTCCCTGTTTGACCGAAAGGGAAATATCTCCCAACTCGTTGGCTAATTTCTCAATAGAGTATACAACATCGCTAAGAGTCTTTGCTGCATTATCGTATTCTTTTCTTTGCATGAAACCCAATACGCTTGAAAAAAGATCATTGATATCCAATCCGTATTTTAAAACAACTGTAAGAGCATTTTTTAAAGAATCAGCTATGGCTATAATATCGTTATTATTCTCTAGTTCTTGATCGAACAAATCATCGACATTTGGATAATCCACCTGCGTGCTCCTTCCTGATTCCGCACTTCAAAAACCTAGAATTAATATATATTAAATCCACCGCAACTGTCTAAAAACTTCTGCCATTCTTTCAAATTATCCAGACTAAAAGGATAATTCAAACCCCAAGGATTAGCCAGCCCATTTTCATCGCAATTGTTACAAGAACGCTCTTTTTCTAATTCAATTCCATCTTCGTTGGATTTGAATTTTATGATCTTTGTGCCTTGGCAAAAGGGACAAGTCTCTTTGGACAGACTTGCTTGCCACTCTTTGTACTCTTCTTCATATTTGAGGGCGTTCCCGTTGTCAAGGTCTTTCTTAATAAGCCTCGCCAACTTTTTGGCATCACTAGCGTTTAAACCGTCGCCGGAATTTGAGTGACCATCCTTGCATTTCGCGGTGATGACGGGATATCGCACTTGACAATAAGTCCATAGTGGATGCCACCACCATACATTGTTGCGAAAGTACTCGCCTTCCTGATTCTTGGGATTGCGCCCATAAACATCCATTCCCATTTTAGTCTCCTGTTTATTCGTGGACGCACCCTGTTCGGCTGGGATCCTGTTTTTACTCGGTGGTCTTGCGATTTTCTGGTTGAATAATCTTGGTTATCGGGGCAGATCCCGTGTTCAAAATCTTGACCCTGGAAGGCTTCTTGATTTTCACATACTTTATCTCGTGCTTTTCGCGAGCCTCACGGGCGCCTGCGAGAGTGCCTATCGCGAGCATCTTTACTTTCGAATTCAAGTTGAGTTGATCCACCAAACTAACGCCTTTCAATGGGGCTTTGGAATCCAGGTTGGTCGCTTGAATTACACAGTCGGCGGCCAGGGCCCTGGTTATTGCCTTCTTGACGCATCGAATATCGCTTCGAATTTCACGGGTCAGGCGCTTTACGGTGTAGGGCTCGCCGGTGCTGAGAAGCTTGATGACAAGACTCTCGCGACCCATGCTGGTGTTGCTTGGCTTGTATCGGTACAAGGCCGAAAGAAACTCGTCCACGCCCTCAAGATAATCTTGGTTCTGCGAAACTTTCATACCATCCAGGGCTTCGCGAATCTCTTTCCTGATCTTGACGGACGGATTGGTCAAACTACCCAGCAAAGGGTTTGCGTACGACTGTTTGATTTTGCCTTTCTTCGACGACAAAAGCACCGAAGCTTTCTCGGGCCTAGAAACCGACACTTTGATACCTTTCGGCGACAATCCTGAGCTAGTCAATAGTTCCCAAACTTCTTGGGGCGTGCCCTCAATTTCGATACCATTAATTACTAATTTCATAATTTGTCTCCTAAACTATCTTATGGTTATTGCGGTTTTTTTTATGCTATTGACGCGGGATTCTGCTGCCGATAACTTACCGAGTAAGAAACCCGGGTATTCGCATAGGCAAGAAGAATCGCCTTGTCGGTATGGATTTCATAAGAGTTAAGATTTTTGTCAAACTTAACTTCTTCTACAATCATCTCTTCAACCCGATTGTGCTCGCCAATGAACAGCTTGAGACCTTTTTCAATATTTTCTATGGAAATAGACGTTCCGTAATAGGTCCGGCTTATCATTGGAAGTATTATTCTAGGTTTTGATTGCATGACTGTCATTTAACTTTCTTTCTTTCTGTGATTTTAATCTTCTGGCTACATCCGATCGAGTACCAACCGGAATCGCGAATCCTTTTTCGTATCGATCATCCTCGGTTTCTCCGCCCCAAACTCCGTACTCGCAATTTGCTCTCGCGTACTCTCTGCACTCCATGATAACTGGGCATGTGTTGCAAATTATTTTGGCCCTGCGTTCTCGTCTTATTCTCGTGCTGATACGCTCGGAATAATCAGAATAAAAAATATGCGTCATCCCCTTGCAGGCGGCTCTATCGCACCAAGAGCCCAATCTTGGCGCCACGATTTAAGCCGCCCTGAGCTCTATGATGGCGACCAGAATAGATGCAAAAGCAGTGATCAACGCTGCTATAATAACGGCAATATCCATGTTATATTATCCTCCAATCACCATTTTGATTTTACTACCTGTTCTAGTTCTTTAGAGATTTCATCCTTATGAAAAGGGTCGTGTATCGTCGATCTTATCGCCTCGGCCAAATCGGGTTTGCAATTAGAAAGGACGTTGAAATAAGTTTGCCCCAACCTCCAGGCGCCATTCATCTTCGAATGGACCTCGTGAACCTTGTGGATAAATTCTTGATAAGAAATTTCCCTGTTCACGATAAACCTATTCCGTCCTGTTTCTCTTAAGCATCATGCCTCCTTTTATTTTTTCGTGCCCAAGACGGGAATTGAACCCGTACGGTTATTTCTAACCGAGGGGGTTTAAGCCCCTTGCGTCTACCAATTCCGCCACCTGGGCGGCGAATCAAATTGCAGTATCTGCGTGCTGCATAGTGTTCATAACATTGTCGACATTTTTATACCAAGACAACAAATCTATGATATCCGGAATGTCATGAGATATGCCGGCAATTCTTCCCGTATCAACAGCAGCCATGGTAACTATATCTTGTAGAAGACTCACGGTCCTTTTGATCCTGGTAGAATCCCCTGGTTCATTACCAATCATAACGGCAAACATTTATTCACCTGCTTTCATTTTGGGTTGTCCCTTTTCTTTTCATGTAAACATTAAGCTATAATTCTTCGCTTAAAACAGTCCATGCACAAGTATTCTTTGTACTTGTATCTTTTGTCCACAAACTTGCCCACGACTCCGCAGTCCTTGCACTTATGGGGTTGATCCCTTCGAAGAAGGCGAAGGCTTGGTTGATACTCTTGTTTTCGATTTCTGTTCTTGCTCATTTCCCGCCTTGGATTGACTCTCGCTAAACTTAAGAATCTTTTTTTTCAATGAATCCAATGAACCCGCTTTCGTCCTGGAAGCGGTACGCAAAATGCAATCGTTGATGCAATCCAGCAAGAGTTCTACGTCGGTACGACTTAAATTTACCATATTCACTCCTCGTTTAAATTGAACGATTTTTCAATCACCGGCATCAAGTTGTCTGGAGAATTGTGGAACAAACAGGGTTCGGATTGCTCCATGGCCTTGACCAAATCGTTGACTTGAATGTTTTTCGCATTGGACTTTTTCAACAATTTGCCCATGTCCACAGTAGACATAAGCGGATGCACGTCTATGCTCATGATTTATTCTCCAATCTGTACATGTAAAAAACTAAATTATAGAACCTATCACGAACTCAACTTCAACAATATTATGATTTGCAATCCCAATACTACCACAGGAACTATGGTCCTGACAAGTTCCATCGTGTGGTTGTACTGGTCTAGCTTTCTTTCCAGGCGATTCCGATATTTGTAATCCGGATGGTATTTGTTTTGCATTGGCATTTTCATGAAGCTCCTTCATATAATCTACGTGGGCCGTGTAGGGATCGAACCTACGGCCAAGGCATTATGAGTGCCCTGCTCTAACCGCTGAGCTAACGGCCCTCAAACATTATTATCATCGATTTTTAACTGACGTTAACACTCTCTTTGCCATAAAAATACCCAGTGACAAGATCCATCACCTTGGACCATGAAGGATCATATAGTTCGGAAAACTTAACCAAATCTTTGATTATCTTTTCCTTCATTCCTTTTTGGGCAAGCTGCCAAAGCATTTCCAAAAATTCTTCACTGTCTGTTTTAAAGTGATGATTCTTGGATGTGACCGGATTTATTATAGTGGCGTGTTGCGCGTTTATATGCGGTATCATACAGTAATAATTAGAATTGGCTACATACTGTATTCTTTGTTCTTCCGTCGTCTTTTCTTCTTTGACGCTTGCGCTCTTCTTTTTTAACGGCGGCATAACGGCTCCCTTTTTTTAATCTTACAATGCTCGTTTTTTTTATAAAACTAATACTGTCTGTGAGCAGAAATCTTTCTCTCCAGCCAAGCGGGCTTGGGGTTGTTTTCGTAATACTTCGATATAATCTGGCTGGCCATTCCCTTTGTAATCTCGGAAGTAATAGGCACGCCGATTCTTTTGAGCATCTTTATTTGTTTTTCGGTGGGTGAATCTTTTCTCCACATTGCATCCGCATCGATCAGGCTTATCGCCGCAGGCCTGTTGTTTCTGATCCATTCGTCCGTCCTGGCGAACACGGTGCGCAGCGTCTGGGCATAACCAATCGTGGTATAGGTATATTTGTCCCCCGAACGCTGCTTGACCTGGGAAACCCATCTGCCCAGAGCGTCGTAATATATCTGCATGGAATCCACGCTGCTCATATTGAGTTGAAAACTGTTCACGCCGATCTCGGCCCATACAAATTTTGAGTATTCAATAACGGCCGGATTTGGCGGCGGCGGCATGAACAGGTTGATTTCTTTGTATGAGTTTCTGATATCATCAGGACTCAATACGCGAGTCGCCATACCTGGACAAAACTCCTTGAGCTTCTCGAACTCTTTTGCAACCTCGGTGAAAGACTGACCCTGCAGATCAAAATCAGCGGGCAGCCCCAAAAGAGTTGGAAGACTCACGGGCTTCTTGCCTTTCGTGGCGTCGGCGACGTCAATGATCATGCAATTAAGTTTGCCGTCGTTGAGCCTTGTGCCACGTCCGACGATTTGCGTGTAAAGCAGGCTTGATCTGGTGGGCCTGGCAAGAATGATTGCTTCGATACCAGGCTCATCAAAGCCTTCGGTGAGAACTCCTACATTGATTATAACCTGAACTTTGCCAAGCTTGAAATCTTTTAGTATTTGTTCGCGCTCTTCGTCTACGGTCTCTCCCAGTACTATTCGTACCTGGGCCCTCGTTTGCGCTGCAAAGGATGCGGCCAAGTTTCGCGCGTGAGCGATGTTAGCGGCGAAAACAACGGTTTTTTTTGTTGCTGCCAAATCCATAAAAGCATTGACAATGCTGGCATTACGACCAGGATTGTCAATAGCAGCGGCCAATTGCTCTTGTTTGTAGTCCCCATTTACGACCTCTACTTCCGATATGTCTGTTTCTGTTTTTACCCTGTATCCGACCAACGGACACAGCCAACCTTCATTAATCAAGTCTTCGATCGACTTGTAATATACTATCTCATCGAAAATATCGATCAATCTTACCGAGTCGCTTCTTTGGGGTGTTGCTGTAACGCCCAAAACATAATCTGGTTTAAAATAATTCAATATTTTCTGGTACGAATTTGCCGCGGCGTGATGAGCTTCGTCCACGACTATAGATCTAAAATAGGTATCTTCAAATCCTTCAATGCGAGAAGAATTACCCCTACCCAGTGTTTGCACCGAGGCAACCACTATGTCAACTCTGCCCGCTTTGTTCTGCGCTTTTTCAAGAGCTACAGACAAATCGGGATTCATTGACTCTATTTTTGCCTTGGCTTGATTCAAAAGCTCTGCACGATGGGCAAGAACCAACATCGGCAGAGAATTTTTTCTTACGACAGGAAGATGTGCAAATAAAACAGTTTTACCAGCGCCAGTAGGCAGAACTACCAGTTGCCTACTGATTCCTGCGCTTTCCGCTTTAAGCATAGCGTCTAGGGCTTCTTGCTGATAACTCCTTAACTGCACATCACTCCTTGTTAATAGTCGTAACTGGAATCCCAGTTCCAGACTTCTTCCCTCATACTTTCTCTAAGTTGCTCATAAGGATTTTCGTCTGATATGGCTTCCGTCAAAATAATGTTATTTCCTTGTATTCTCTTGCATAATTTACTTTGATTCTTTTTAATAAATTTATCTTGTTTTTCATCTTCATTTAATAATATTGTCATTATCTTCTACTCTTATTTGTATCTTATCAACAAGCGCATCATCTGATATCTGATATTTAAAACCTTTGAAGTTATAATAGTTGACCAACTGCGCCATGCTAAAAGGCGAGCTGTCGATATGGCTCATCACATAAAATAATTCTACCATATCGCCCTGGTATAACTCCGTCGGGTCTTCCTTGCTGAGGGGGGATATTACGGCAGCATCAAAGTGCCAACTAAGATCATTGTTTTCTTTTACGGAATACGGTACATTGACGAGAGCCGATGATTCCTTGGAAATAAATGATATATTTATGGCATCTTGAGCTTCCGCTGTTTTTGAATGCGGTACCTTCGGTTCATACTTTGATATACGAACATCGTTTACGAACACGACGCATTCGCATTCAATGGGGTTAAACGCGTAGAGCATCTCGGCAAAAGCCTTGTACATATCGTCCTTGTCGGACCAGGGCCTCGAAGTAAGGGCCAACATAACCTTGCCCTTGCTGTCCAGGTATATGCACATCGGGATGAAACTGTCCACACCGTTTTGGCCAACTGTTTGCTGGAAGGTTTCCAACAAATGTTCCACATGAGCCTGCGCGTTTGGAACAAAAACATCAAGTTGTTTATAATTCATCATATACGACCCTTCACAGATATCGAATATCTGACAATACTCCCAATATCGCGTAGCTTCTGTATGCTGCCAAAGCGAACGCCAAAAACGCCAAGAAATACGAACCTGACGCAAAAAGAGCGACAGATAGTATGGTGTCAATCACGGTTTCTGCTCCCCAATAAGCGAGCAAGGCGTTTGCCTTGGTATTGGTGTCTTTGAAAAAAAGACCTATTTTTTGGGCGTATGTATTTTCTTTCAAAATATCTGAAAATATATTAGACGCATCGCGTCTTATTAAAGTGTCTTGCATTGTTTTTCTTTCCTTTTTGGATATAAACTTAACAGACTGTCGGCCAACGGACCGTATCCGACCGGGTCGTACAACCACTCGTCGCCGAAAACCATGAGGGTCTGAACCTTCATGTATTTCCTGCCGACGATGCAGACGACCTTTGCCTTCTGGGATTTTGAATGTTTAGACAATGGTTTCGTCTTCGCCTCCAAATCATTGGGATTGACCAATCCTTCGGAGTACAGCGCTATGTTTGGCCATTTGTTCACGATCTTGTTTTCACGGGCTTTGTATAGCAAGTCAAAAATATCCGAATGATCAGAAATTTTTTCACAAACCACGGCAGAGTCAACAAGCGTGAAACCGTACAGGGCATTGGTGGGAACTTCGGAACCAAGCTCCCAATTTTTCCTAATACCAATGATGCTATCGTATATATCTTTGCACACCTGTTCTTCAAACATTTGTCTCCAATCAAACAACACCCTGTATTTTTTTATATCATTTGTAAACAAACACAGGCGAAGATTGCGGCCCGTTTGCCCCGTTATGAGAGACGGGGTACAAAAAGCAGGACTTCATCGATTCTCCAGTGTAGACAAGACTAAAAGTATGGCTAGTCCTGCCCTGCACGACTGGAAGTTGTGTCTGGAATCCCTGATCACAGCTCAGAACATAATGGGCGACAAGCGATTTGCCGTACAACGCGTCGGCGTAAAGGACGGTCATCGTCCCGTTTTTATAGAGCGTAACACTATTCAAACGGGGCTTGCCGATCTGGGTTCGATACACCACGGTCGTGCTGGTAGTCGGATTTCCAGGAACAGTCGTGGTCGTGGACTTGGGTACGGTGGTCGTAGGCGAAACCACCGTGGTAGTCGTGGTTACCGGGACGCCGTTCTGCCCACCGGCGACACCCGTGAAATCCAACCTGCACACGCTGATTCCGGTAGGCGCATCATAAGCCTTGGGGCAACTGGCGTGAAGATCGACGACCATTTGAGAAATGCTCAACCCGGGCTTGTAAGACGCATAAAGAGCGAAAGCTCCTGCAACCTGTGGTGTGGCCATCGAGGTACCCGATGCGGTCCTATAGGTGGAATCCGCCGAAGAACTGATCTGGTATCCGGGTGCTGCGAAAGTAGTGTGTTGAGAGATGTTGCTAAAATCGGTGATCTTGTCGTTCGTCGAATAGGAAGCGGCAACACTCACCGTTTTTGTTACGCACGCGGGATTGGCCATCCCGTGAGAAAACGAGTTGCCGGCGGCAGCGACGACGGCGACATTGGCATCGATCAAACTATGGATGACCGCCGTCAGTTCGGGGGCAACATCGTCGCATTGTGTGGTCCAAACTTTCGAAGTACCAAGACTCAAGTTGACGGCTATGATGTTGTATTTTTCCTTTACGGAATAAATATATTGCAGACTGGACAAAAGACTTTCTTCGTAGGCAGAACCGTCTTTTTCAAATATGTTCACGGCAACGATATTTGCACCGTAAGCAATGCCGTTGGAAGTCGAGTTCTTCCCCGCGACTATGCCGGCCACGTGCGTGCCGTGCCAATGAACTGGTTTGGCAGCGCCAGAACCAATCATCTGGTTCTGCGAATTCGGGCAAGAATTCTTGTAACTAAAACATGCTTCTGCCACAACGCGACCACTCAAAAATGGGTGAGACGCGTTGACGCCGGTGTCGACAACGGCAACGGAATAACCCCTGCCTGTTGCCCCCTTGGCGTACAAAGCAGGGGCGTTGGTTTTAGGAACGACATTGTTCAACGAAGGAAGCATGTCGCTCATTCGGTAAATAATGTTACCGGATTTCACTTCAAGTTTAATACTTTTGTAATCCTTGCTGTTGTCTTCGGCGCCTGCCTTTGTATAAACAAAAAGGCTTAAAAGACCAAAAGTTATTAGGACAATAGTTATTAGTTTAAATTTTTTATTCATTTACAATTGAATCCATTTCTCGTTTATGTCTTTGTGCTTGACGATTTCAGCGTCGACTTTTTTGCTGTTCTTCTTAACACGATTATAGTTTGCTTCGCCTACTGTTATGAAAACATTTTTGGCCGAACGACGAACAGACAGCACATGAACGCCGTCCTTGCCAAGTTTGACCGTGGTCTTGCTGTATGGGCGGGGAAGTTCCATCTCATAAAGCTTCTCGATCTTGCTCTTGCCAAACATGGCCACTGCAATGTGGGTGGTGTTTCCTGGAACAATGGCACCATATTTCGTCGCATGCATGCTGTAAAAAACGCTCCCTGTCGATTTGTTCTTTCGGCGAACAATCGTACGGAAACCCTTTACCGGGTATTGCTCCTGCGGATTGTAGAACACAATCTTGGCGTTATTGGCATTGGCGTTACCAAGTTTGTCCCAAAGTTCCTTGGGCCCGACAACAGACGCAAATGTGTAAACTTTGCGGACTATTGGTGACTGCTCTTGTTCTTGCTCGGACATAAAACTCCTTTATCAATTAAATTTTAAGTTGTAAGCTTTCAGTACATCGCGACCAGACAACTGGTAATCCCTGTTTTCTCTGGCCTGCGACCTGATGTTCCACATATTGAAAGCCCATCGTTCGGGGTCTACATTAACCGCACGATGCCTATTCTTTGAATTAAATTGAAATACTTCACCACCTGTCATTTCAAAGGTGGTTAGTTTGGGCGGATCGACAAGGAACTTTTCGGCCACCCAACTATATCCTGGGTACGACTGCTCGTATTCCCACGTCACTTTGCCAAGGTTAATGGCG